>Ga0102814_10000852_pt1 | contig 21816 bp, 18 predicted proteins | sample ColrivemetaGS741_FD_79112 | JGI IMG/M metagenome (GOLD analysis project Ga0102814, IMG submission 79112) | Estuarine microbial communities from the Columbia River estuary - Flood tide ETM metaG S.741 | ecosystem: Environmental > Aquatic > Marine > Intertidal zone > Estuary | place: USA...
CCTGATTTATTTACACGACTTAAATCGAACGATTTTACTAGTTCCTCTAGCGTAAATAATTCTTGTTCAGTACCTGGATTCCAACCTAATAAAGCTAAAAAGTTAACAACAGTTTCGGAGAAATATCCTTCCTCTCTATATCCACTTGACACTTCATTAGTATCTTCATTTTTATATTCCATAGGAAAAACAGGAAAACCTAATTTATCACCATCACGTTTGCTTAATTTTCCTTTACCAACTGGTTTTAGAATTAATGGCAAATGGGCATATTGTGGAGATTCCCAACCAAAAGCTTCATACAAAGCAATATGAAGTGGAAGAGAAGGTAACCATTCTTCACCACGAATTACATGGCTTATTTTCATTAAATGATCATCTACAATATTTGCTAAATGATAGGTTGGCATTCCGTCTGATTTAAACAGAATTTTATCGTCTAAAATTTCTTTTTTAAAAGATACTTTACCTCGAATTATATCAATAGATTCTATGGTTTCAGTTTCTTCATTAGGATTGTACATTTTAAATCTAACTACATATTTGTCTCCATTTGCTATGCGATTTTCAACCTCTTCTTTTGAAAGAGAAATTGAATTTGTAAGTTTTGCTCTGTTATGCCAGTTGTAAATAAAGGTTTTTCCTTTTTCTTCGTGATCTTTTCTATGGAAATCTAATTGTTCAGCGGTATCAAAAGCATAATAGGCTTTTCCATTTGTAATTAGTTTTTCAGCGTATGTTTTATACAATTCTTTACGTTCAGATTGACGATATGGTCCATATTTTTCATTTTTACCTGGCCCTTCATCAAAAGGAATGTTACACCAATTTAAAGCTTCAATTATATATTGTTCAGCATTTGCAACATAACGGGTTTGATCTGTATCTTCAATTCGTAAAATAAAAGTACCGTTGTGTTTTTTAGCAAATAAATAGTTAAAAAGGGCAGTTCTTACTCCACCAATATGTAAAGGTCCCGTTGGGCTTGGGGCAAATCGTACTCTAACGTTGTTCATTTTAATCAGTTTTAAAGTGCAAAGATAAATTAACAATATAAATACACCCATTTATATTGCAAAAAAAGAATGCTTATTAGTAACCTAATAAATTAAGCCAAGTAAATTATTAAAACGCTTTAAAAATTGGACAAATACGTTAAAAAGTAATACTTGTACCGTATTTTTCGTTATTTTTAGCCGTTATAAGGTTAATATCATTAGGGTTTGAGTAATTTTAAAAACATACAGACAAAGCTTCAGGAGTTCATTAAAAAATATTATACTAATGAACTTATTAAAGGTTTTTTATTGTTTTTTTCTATTGGATTTTTATATTTTATTTTCATCTTACTTATTGAGTATTTTTTATGGTTAAAACCAGTTCCAAGAACCTTGTTATTTTGGCTATTTGTATTGGTTGAAATTTTATTAATTGTTTTTTATATAGCAATACCAATATTTAAAATTTACGGAATTAAAAAAGGGATTTCAGAAGTAGATGCTTCAATAATTATTGGTAAACATTTTCCTGAAGTGAAAGATAAGTTATTGAATATGTTGCAATTAAAAAATTTAAAACAAAATTCAGACCTTATTAATGCGAGTATAGAACAAAAATCTAATGAGTTAAAACCAATTCCGTTTAAAAGTGCAATAGACTTTTCTGGTAATAAGAAATATGTAAAATATGTGTTAATTCCAATAGCAATATGGTTATTAGCTTATAGTACAGGAAACGTTACCATTTTTAATGATAGTTTAACCAGAGTTGTACACTATAATACTGCTTATGAAGCACCAGCACCATTTTCGTTTAAAGTATTAAATGAATCTTTAAATGTTATTGAAGGCGCCCCTTTTTCTTTACAAGTTGAAACCATTGGTAATACTATTCCAGAAGACGCTATAATTCATTTTCCTAATGGAAATTATTATCTAGAAAATATTGGTTTAGGGAAGTTTCAATATAATTTTACAAGTGTTAAAAAATCCAGTCGTTTTTTTATTGAAGCGAACGGAGTGGCTTCTAAAGAATATGCGTTAAATATAATTGCAACTCCAGTTATTACTAATTTAAAAATGATATTAAAATATCCGGGTTACACGGGCAAACACAACGAAGTCATTCAAAATACTGGAAATGCAATTATTCCACAAGGAACTGAGGTTACTTGGCAAATTGAAACTCATCAAACCGATTCAGTTTCTATTGTTTTAGGAAAGGATTTAATATCCAATTTCAGACAAAATACTAACAATTTATTTAGTTATTCTAAAACGTTAAATAATACAATAAATTATTTAATTACAACTTCAAATAACGAGCTAAAAAATCACGAAGCTTTAAATTTCCAAATTGATGTTATTACAGATGAATTCCCTAAAATAATTGTGAAATCAGATATAGATTCTATAAGTAGGGGTCCAGTTCAATTTATAGGGCAAGTAAGTGACGATTACGCCGTAAATAAATTACAGTTGGTATATTATGATGCTAACAACCCTAAAGAACTTAAAACGCACGAAATCAATATTCCAAAATCTTCATTTACTGATTTTTACTATGTTTTTCCGGACGAAATTTTAATTAATGAAGGTATTAATTATGAGCTTTTTTTTGAAGTTTTTGACAATGATAAAGTAAATGGCATTAAAAAAACAAAAAGTACTGTTTTTAGGTATTATAATAAAACCAAAAAAGAGTTAAAAGAAGATTTATTAAACGAGCAAGAAGATAACATTAATACAATTTCTAACACATTAGAAAAATCTAAAAAATCAAATGAAGAAGTTGATAAATTTAAAGATGAAATTCAAAAAAAGGCTGAAATTAATTGGAATGATACAAAAAAACTAGAGCAGTTTATAAAACGACAATCTCAGTATCAGGACATGTTTCAAAAGCAAACTAATCAATTGGAACAAAATTTAAATGAGCAGCCAGATAATAAAACGTTGAATGAAAAAAAGGAAGAACTTAAAAAACGTATTGAAGAAACTAAAAAATTGGCTGAGCAGGAAAAAATGTTAAAGGAGTTAGAAGAGCTTTCTAAAAAATTAGAGAAAGAAGATTTAGTTGATAAGTTAAAAGAAATCACCAAAAAAAATAAGCAAAATGAGCAAAGCTTAGAACGACTTTTAGAACTCACTAAACGTTTTTATGTTGAACAAAAGGCGAATCAAATTGCGGAAAAACTTGATAAATTAGCAGATAAAGAAAATGAATTATCTATAAAAAATGATGATGAAAATACTTCAGAAAAACAGGAAGAAATCAATAAAGAATTTGAGGCTATAAAAAAAGAAATGGACGCGCTTAAAAATCAGAATAATGATTTAAAACGCCCAATGAAGTTACCTGGAAATTCTGAAGAAAAAAAAGAGATAGATCGAAATTTAAAGGATGCATTGGATGAATTACATAAAAGTGAGGAGGAAAGCAATTCTGATAGCAATAATAAATCAAACGCGATAAAGAACCAGAAATCTGCTGCAAAAAAAATGAAGGAAATGGGTAAATCTATGGAGCAATCTATGGAAGCCATGGAAGGTGAATCTATTGATGAAAACATTGAAGACCTGCGTAAAATTGTAGAAAATTTAATTGAATTTTCGTTTCAACAAGAAGACTTATTAAATAAATTTTCTGATTCAGATAATTCACATCCTGATTATCCTAAAAACTTAAGAGATCAGCATGTTTTAAAAGAATATTTTGAACATATAGATGATAGTATTTATATGCTGTCTTTACGTTTGGTAAAAATGAGTGGTGCTATTCAAAAAGAAGTAAATGATGCACAATATAATATTGACGAATCCTTAGAAAACTTTTCAGATAACCGATCTAATCAAGGGGTGGCTAATCAACATTTTGTTATTACTGCAGTTAATAATTTAGCAAATCAATTGAGTAATTTACTAGAAAATTTAATGAATGCTTCTTCAAGTATGGGAAAAGGAAAAGGAAGTCCTCAAGAATTTAGTTTACCTGATATTATTCAAAAACAAGGTGAGCTTTCTGATAAAATGAAAGAAGGAATGAAGAAAGGGGATAAGCCTGGAGATAAAAATGAAGGAGAAAAGGAAGGAGAAAAATTTGGAAAAGGTGAGGGTGAAAATGGTGAAGAAAACAGTGAACAATCTAATGAAGAGCTTTTTGAAATTTATAAGGAACAGGCGAAGTTAAGACAGATGTTGGAGGAGATGTTAGGGAGGGATGGGAAAAATCCAACTGATGGTTCTGGAGATGCTATAAAGAAAATGGAAAAGTTAGAAAAGGAAATGCTAGAAAAAGGTTTTAGTAATGATGTTGTTGAAAAAATGCAAGAATTAAGGTATGAATTATTGAAATTAGAGAAGGCACGAAAGGAACAAGGTGAAGATGAAAAACGTAAATCTAACACTAATATTGAATCTTTTGAAAAGCGTAATATTGATAAATTGAAATTGCAAAATCAGTATTTTAATTATAATGAATTATTAAACAGACAATCATTACCTTTGCGCTCAATTTATAAATTAAAAGTGCAAGAGTATTTCAAAACTGTTCAAAAGAATGATTCAATTTAATTACTTAACCGATTTTAAATTAGATAATGAACAAAAAATTCAGGATTGGATTTCAAGCTGTATTGATAATTATGGATTTACTGCAGGTGAGTTAAATTATATTTTTTGTAACGATGATTATCTTTTAAAATTGAATGAAGAATTTTTAAAGCATGACACTTTAACTGATATTATTAGTTTTGATTATACTTTAGATAAGCTAATTAGTGGTGATATTTTTATTTCTATTGAGCGAGTTACTGAAAATGCGCAAAAATTCAATCAAACCTTTGATAATGAGTTAAATAGAGTACTTATTCACGGTATTTTGCATTATTTAGGTTTTAAAGATAAATTAAAAGAGGATAAATTGAAAATGAGCGCGGAAGAAGACAAATGTTTAAAATTATTAGACTCTTAAATAACGTTCCACGTGGAACAAAAATATATAAATATGTTTAGTACTTTATATGATGTAATTGTTGTTGGAGGTGGGCACGCTGGTGGAGAGGCTGCAGCTGCGAGTGCAAATATGGGTGCAAAAACGTTACTTATCACAATGAGTTTGCAGAACATTGCGCAAATGAGTTGTAATCCAGCTATGGGTGGAATTGCTAAAGGACAAATAGTTCGTGAAATTGATGCTTTAGGTGGTTATAGCGGAATTGTTACCGACGAAACAGCTATTCAATTTAAGATGCTAAATAAATCGAAGGGACCAGCAATGTGGAGTCCACGTGCACAGAGTGACCGGATGCGATTTGCTGAAACTTGGAGAAATATGTTGGAGCAGACAGAGAATGTAGATTTCTTTCAAGACATGGTTAAAGGGTTATTGTTTGATGGTGATAAAATTGTTGGTGTTAAAACTTCGTTAGGGATTGAGATAAGATCTATGACTGTTATTATAACTGCGGGAACTTTTTTAAATGGTTTAATTCATATCGGAGATAAAACTTTTGGAGGAGGTAGAGCGGGTGAAAGTGCTTCCATTGGAATTACCGAAGACTTGGTAAAAGTTGGTTTTGAATCTGGAAGAATGAAAACTGGTACGCCTCCACGAGTTGATGGAAGATCCTTAGATTATTCTAAAATGATCGAGCAACCTGGAGATCATAATCCTGAAAAATTCTCTTATTTGGCTTCAACGAAACCATTGGACAAACAACGTTCTTGTTATATGAGTTATACTTCGTTAGAAGTACATGATTTGTTAAGAACAGGCTTTGATCGTTCACCAATGTTTAATGGAAGAATACAAAGTATTGGTCCAAGATACTGTCCGTCTATTGAAGATAAAATTGATCGTTTTGCAACTAAAGAGCGTCATCAAATATTTGTTGAGCCTGAAGGTTGGAATACGGTTGAAGTATATGTAAACGGATTCTCAACTTCTTTACCTGAGGATATTCAAGACAAAGCTTTGCGTAAAGTTGCTGGTTTTGAAAATGTAAAATTCTTTAGATACGGATATGCTATTGAGTATGACTTTTTCCCGCCAACTCAATTATCACATACTTTAGAAACAAAGTTAATTAAGAATTTATATTTTGCTGGTCAGATTAATGGAACAACAGGATATGAAGAAGCTGCAGCACAGGGATTAATGGCTGGAATCAATGCAGCACTAAATGTTCAGAAGAAAGCACCTTTTATTTTGAAAAGGAATGAAGCTTATATTGGTGTTTTAATTGATGATTTAATTACAAAAGGGACTGAAGAGCCTTATAGAATGTTCACTTCGCGTGCTGAGTATAGAACTTTATTACGTCAAGATAATGCTGATTTGCGTTTAACTCCTAGGGCGTTTGAAATAGGTTTAGCGTCTAAAGAACGAATGGATCGTGTTATTGAAAAACAAGAAAAAACAGATTTATTTGTTAAGTTTTTAATTGAAACTAGTGTGAAACCTAGAGTTATAAATCCAATTTTAGAGGCTAACAGCACTGCTAAGATTTCGCAATCAATGAAGATGTTTAAAATTGCTGCAAGACCACAATTAGACTTTCATGATATTCAAAAAATACCCTCTGTTGCTGCTTTTATTTTAGAAAATAATATAGATAATGAAATTATTGAACAGACGGAAGTACATGTTAAATATGCTGGTTATATTGAAAAAGAAAAGAATCAAGCTGATAAATTAAACAGATTAGAGAATGTTTCAATCCCAATTAATTTTGATTATTCAAAAGTGAAATCATTATCAATTGAAGCACGTCAGAAACTTTCTAAAATTAAACCAATAACCATTTCCCAGGCAAGTAGAATTAGTGGAGTTTCTCCAAGTGATATTTCTGTTTTATTAGTTTATATGGGAAGATAGTTTTAAATGTTCCACGTGGAACGTGTAAATTATTTCAATGAAAAATTTGAGAGATTCTTTAAAATGAATTATAAAAATCAACCTTATTTAACGTGTGAAGATTATACAGTTTCAAACAAAAAATTTGATTTAATGTATAATGCTGAATTTAGAATGCTGGAAACTTTCCCTCAACCAAAAGGAGAAGATTTAGCTTCTTATTATGAAAGTTCAGAATATATTTCACATACAGATTCCGAAAAATCTTTAGTAGACAAAGTTTATCAAATTGTAAAAAAGGTTGCTTTAAAAAATAAGCTAAAACTGATTAATTCATTTAAAACTTCCGATAAAAACTTGTTGGATGTTGGTTGCGGAACAGGTGATTTTTTATTTACTTGTAAAAATAGTGGCTGGAATGTTTTAGGTGTAGAGCCAAATAAAAGTGCCAGAAATTTAGCTGAAAAAAAATTATTTGGAAATAATGCTACGTATATATTTTCTGATTTAAATGAAATAAATTCTATTCAGTTTGATGTTATTACTTTATGGCATGTATTGGAACATGTTCCAAACCTAGAAGCTTATATTTCAAAATTAAAATCGTTATTAAAACCAAATGGAATTTTAGTTATTGCAGTTCCAAATTATAAAAGTTATGATGCAGATTACTATAAAGAGTTTTGGGCAGCTTTTGATGTGCCAAGACATTTATGGCATTTTTCAAAATATTCGATTCAGAAACTTTTTTCAATGGAGGGTATGAAAGTTGATAAATTACTTCCAATGAAATTCGATTCGTTTTATGTTTCATTATTAAGTGAGAAATATAAAAGTTCAAAATCTAATTTTTTAAAAGCGTTTTATATTGGTTTAAAGTCAAATTTAAAAGCAATACATACAAAAGAGTATTCTTCTTTAATTTATCTGATAAAAAACAGTTAAAATCGATTCTAAGCCCTTTTCCAAGGCTTTTTCCTTAATGGTTAATATTTTCCCTAATACTTTTTAGAAAACGGCTATGAATTAGGTTATGGAGGTCATTTTCAATAAAATTTATTTATAACGAGTGATTTTTTGATAAATAAATCTAATATTTTAAAAATATTAATTAAACTATCTATTTTGTTCATATATTCGCAGCAAATTTAAAAAACCAATCAAATTTTAGAAAAATGAAAAAAATACTATTATTAGCGTTTCTAATTGTTTTAGCATCTTGTAATCAAACAAAAATTGCATACATAAATGTTGAAGATTTAATGAAAGATTATGAAGGGACAAAAGCATTGGAAGAAACTTTAAAAGCAAAGCAAGAAGAAATGTCTAAAGAGTTAGATAGTATTTCGGCTCCTTTTCAAGCAAAAGTGCAAGAGTATTATCAAAATGCTCAAAAAATGTCTGCTCAAAAGCGAACTGAAACTGAGCAAGCTTTACAGCAAGAAAATCAAGCGCTTCAAGGAATGCAACAACAAGCAAGTCAGGCTTTACAACAAGAGAATCAAGTTTTAAGCGAGGCAATTACTAAAAAAGTTGATAGTTTTGTTTCTGCATATTCTAAATCAAAGGGACTTAATTTAGTTTTGGGTACATCTGGTAGTGGTACGGTTATGTATGGTGATGATAACTTAAATGTAACAAGTGCTATTTTAGAATTATTAAATAAAGATTTTTCTAAGGAATAGTGTTTAAAATACTGATAAACAGGAAAATAAAAAGCCTTTAACGAAAGTTAAAGGCTTTTTTTATTTAATTATTTTATTTTGACTTTGCCCCCGAAAATTGATGCTCTTTTATTTTAAATAGAATATTAAAGGTTGTTAAACTTCCATAAATACGTGTAATGTACTGTTGTAAATCAACTTTATCCTGATCATCCAAACTACTTGAATTTATTTTTTGTTCCATTACACGAATTCGATCTCTTACCATTACAATTTTATGAAAGAAAGTATCTATTGGAATTTCTTTACTTGCTAAATTGGTATCTTTTGGTTCTAAAATTAATTTTCCACCTTTCCAACGATCTCCAATTGGAATAATTTCAGAAATATCAGACCATTTTTTGAGCATATTTTTTAAAGTAGTTTCTACTTCATAAAAACTAATTGTATCAACTTCGTCCTCAACGCCTTCAATTACCTCAAATTCGCTATCTAAATCAATAGTTTCCAAACCATTTTCTATAAAAGTAACCCAATAATGTTTTGATGTTACGTTGGTAACTACACCTAAACCATATTCACTGTGTTTAATGCGCGAACCTATTCCTAATAATTTCATAATGAAAGTTTTATGTTAATAAATAAATACCAATAATATTTAAAATAAAGTAAATTGTTATATTCATTGCTCCGGGATAATCTTTTGCTAAACGTTGACCAACTAAAAATTGTAATAATGTAATCGCGGAAATTTCTAATCCAATTTGTGCTACAATTAAATTACCTTCGGTAACCAAAAAATAGAGACCAAAAGTTAGTAGAACTAATGCTGCTATTTCAAAAATTAAAATGTTTATTAGTAACAGTGGAATCATTTTATAAAGAATAGTGTTTTTAAAATGATTTGAATAATAGGATATTGCTCCTTTCCAATCTTCTAGTTTTTCTAAAACCGACAAAAAATAAGTGATTATAAAAAATAATAAAACTAAAATTTCAGCCGAATGAGTTTTAAAAATAGACATTTTAGGAAGCTTCTTTAATGTGTAAAAGTCTGGTTAATTTTATAGATAAATCTAATAAAATAATTTTGGCGTTTCCATTTCTTTCAATGTGATAAATGGCATCATTTAATTCTTTCGAGATTTCTATAATATTACCACTATGAATAAATGGAGCAAAATTATCTAAATTAAACCCTGGAGTTTTTGGTGTTAAAAAAACCAAAGAATCCGCGCTGTAATTTAGTAACATCGCTTGTCTAAAAAACTGTAAACAATATTTTAAAAATCGTTTTTGAGTTTCTCTACCTGTTTTAGCAATAGTTTCACTCCAGGATATTAAATTTTGAATTACACTTGCATTGCCTTTTGCTTTAAAAGCTGCTCTTATCCATGTTATAAACCACTGCTCAAATTGTTCATCCGCATTATCGTTATGCAACAAATGCAAAGCTTTATTGTAATTTCCATTGGCTTGATGCGCAATTTGTTCGGCAATTGGTTTATCTGTTCCTTCTTTTTCTATTAAGCCTTTTGTAATATCGGCATCAGATAATAATGGAAAATGTAACATTTGGCATCGCGATTTTATAGTAGTTATTATTTGCTCTTCGTTTTCAGCAACTAATATAAAAACAGTTTTTTTTGGAGGTTCTTCTAATAATTTCAACAATTTATTTGCTGCTGAAGTATTCATTTTTTCAGCCATCCAAATAATCATCACTTTATAACCACCTTCGTAACTTTTTAAACGAAGTGCTTTTACAATTTCTTCCGCTTCATCAACTCCAATTTGTCCTTGTTTATTTTCAATGCCAATAGATTGAAACCATTCAAATAAATTTCCATAAGGATTCAATTCAATAAATTTTCGCCAATCTTCTAAAAATAAATTGCTTACCGGCTTACTTTTAATGGATTCATTTGATGCAACAGGAAAGGCAAAATGCAAATCTGGATGCATTAATTTTAGACATTTTAAAGCACAAGCTTCTTTGTCATTACTTGTACTGCATAATATATATTGTGCATAAGCAATTGCCATAGGTAAAACGCCAGAACCCTCTTTTCCAACAAATAATTGGGCGTGAGAAACTCTACCATTATCGGTAGATTTTACCAAATGACTTTTTAAATGCTCTTGACCTAAAATATCCGAAAAATTCATTAAAGCGAAAGTAAAACATTTTCGCCAATTACTACAATAATTAAATATTGAAACTTTAATTGCCATATAGAGAAATCGGTTTCGTAAAAAACTGTAAGTAATAGTGTAAATTAAGTTATATTTGTTGAACAAAATATTATTGAAAATGAAAACAATACAAGACATCAATTTTAAAGGAAAAAAGGCATTAATACGTGTGGATTTTAATGTGCCATTAGATGAAAATTTTAATGTAACGGATGCAACAAGAATTGAAGCTGCAAAACCTACAATTATTAAAATTTTAGAAGACGGCGGAGCAGTTGTTTTAATGTCTCATTTGGGAAGACCAAAAGGTGCGGAAGATAAATATTCATTAAAACATATTATTAATAAAGTTTCCGAAATTATTGGAGTGGAAGTGAAATTTGCTTCAAATTGTGTGGGTGAAATTGCAGAAAAAGCTGTAGCAGATTTAATAATGGGGGAAGTTTTATTGTTAGAAAACTTGCGTTTTTACGATGAAGAAACTAAAGGAGATGTAATATTTTCGAAACAACTTTCAAAATTAGGAGATGTATATGTAAATGATGCCTTTGGAACAGCACATAGAGCACATGCTTCAACAACAATTGTAGCTCAATTTTTTCCTGAAGCAAAATGTTTTGGAGCTTTATTAGCTCAAGAAATTATTAGTCTTAAAAAAATATTAGAGGAAGGGGAAAAACCTGTTTTAGCAGTTTTAGGAGGATCTAAAGTTTCTTCAAAAATTACAATTATAGAAAATATTTTAGATAAAGTTGATCATTTAATTATTGGTGGAGGAATGAGTTTTACCTTTATTAAAGCTCAAGGTGGAAAAATTGGAAATTCAATTTGTGAAGATGATAAACAAGAATTAGCACTTGATATTTTAAAACAAGCTAAAGCAAAAGGAGTTCAGGTTCATATTCCTGTTGATGTAATTGCTGCGGATGCTTTTAGCAATGATGCAAACACACAGGTTTGTTATATAAATAATATTCCTGATGGTTGGGAAGGTGTTGATGCCGGACCAGAATCAAGAGAAATATTTGATAAAATAGTAAATAAATCTAAAACTATTCTTTGGAATGGTCCTTTAGGAGTTTTTGAAATGGAAAGTTTTGCAAAAGGAACCATAGCTCTTGGAAATTCAATAGCAAATGCAACTAAAAATGGTACTTTTTCTTTAGTTGGTGGTGGAGATTCTGTTGCAGCTGTAAAACAGTTTGGTTTTGCAGATAAAGTAAGTTATGTTTCAACCGGAGGTGGAGCAATGTTAGAAAGTTTAGAAGGAAAGACACTACCAGGTATTGAAGCTATTTTAAAATAATTGTTCAAAATTTCAAAAAAATATATTTTAAAAAACCGCCTCAAAATATGAGGCGGTTTTTTTATCATATTCTATTTTTTACCTTTACAAACTTTAACAATTGCATATATAAATAATTCAAATAGTAAAATGAAATATTCCTTTATCCCTAATACCTCTATAAAAGTTAGTAAAATTTGTTTAGGAACAATGACCTTTGGTCAGCAAAACTCGGAAAAAGAAGCTCATGAACAACTAAATTATGCAGTAGAGCAAGGTGTAAATTTTATTGATACTGCAGAAATGTATTCGGTTCCAGCACAGGCAGCTACACAAGGAAGTACAGAGCGTTATATTGGAACGTGGTTAAAAAAACAAAAGAGAGAAGACTTAGTAGTCGCTTCAAAAGTTGCTGGTCCAAATGAATCTTTTAAATATATAAGAGAAAATTTAGGTTTTTCTAAAAATGCCATTGAAGATGCTTTAACCAAAAGTTTAAATAGATTGCAAACCGATTATATAGATCTGTATCAATTACATTGGCCTGAAAGAAGCACCAATTTTTTTGGTAAAAGAAATTATGTACACAATAACAATGAAAAATGGGAAGATAATTTTAAGGAAGTTATTGAAACGTTAGATGGATTTGTAAAAGAAGGAAAAATACGTCATTACGGAGTTTCTAATGAGACTTCTTGGGGCGTTATGCGTCATTTATCGGAAAGTAAAGATAATAATTTAACACGTTGTAAAACCATTCAAAATGCATATTCGTTATTAAATCGTTTGTTTGAAATTAATTTGGCCGAAGTTGCTATGCGAGAAAATGTTGGTTTATTAGCATATTCTCCGTTAGCGTTTGGAGTATTATCTGGAAAATATTTAAATGGAAAATTACCAGATAATTCACGAATTAAATTATTTAAACAATACAACAGGTACAGTAGTACTCAATGTGATTTTTTAACTTCTAATTATTTAGAGTTAGCTGAAAAATTAAACATTTCTTTAACTCAATTAGCACTATCGTTTGTAAACCAACAAGAGTTTGTAACAGCAAATATTATTGGCGCAACTACACTACAACAATTAAAAGAAAATATATCAAGTATTCACGTGGAACTTTCTGCTGAAACGTTAAATAAAATTGATAAAATTCAAGAATTACAACCTAATCCTGGGCCTTAATTTGCAACTCTTTTTAATGAAAAAACACTAAAATTTAAATAAAAGATAAAAATATCTTAATAACTGATAAAAATCATAAAACTTTCTAAAGATATTTTATTGCTTTGTACCTTATTTAACAAACAATAAATAAATTTAGATGAAAAAAATATTACTTTTAGTTGTTGGCTTAATTACTTCACAAGCTTTTGCACAATTTACATTATCTGGAGAGTTAAGACCTAGAGCAGAATACAGAAATGGATATAAAACATTAACCGCAGATAATTCAGAAGCAGCCTTATTTGTTTCACAACGTACACGCATAAATTCGCAATTTGTATCAGAAGATTATACTTTCTTTGTAAGTGTTCAGGATGTTCGCGTTTGGGGAGATGTTCCACAATTAAATACTTCTGACCTTAATGGTTTAGCCATTCACGAAGCTTGGGGACAAATTAAATTTAGTTCAGATTTTGGTGTAAAATTAGGTCGACAAGAAATAATTTATGATGATAGTAGAATTTTTGGAAATGTTGGATGGGCGCAACAAGGTAGAAGCCATGATGCTGCTATTTTTAAATTTGGAAATGAAAATTATAAATTAGATTTGGGTATTGCTTACAACCAAGATAAAGAAGCCTTATTTGAAAATATTTATACTATTTCGGGAAATTATAAAGCACTGCAATATGCTTGGTTTCATAAAGATTGGAACAAGGTAAATGCAAGCTTTTTATTATTAAATAATGGCTTACAAAATGTTGATGAAGAAGAAATTAGATACAGCCAAACTCTTGGAACCAATTTAAAAATAAAGGCTTCGGAAAACTTAACTATTGATGCAAATGCATATTTACAAACAGGTAAAGATGTTTTAGATAATGATTTAAGTGCTTCTTTATTAGGGTTGGATTTAGGGTATAAAGCATCTTCAAAATTAAATTTAGGTCTGGGTTTAGAAATACAATCTGGAAACGATTATAATGGTGATGCAGGTGAAAATAATGCGTTTACACCTTTTTATGGAACCAATCATAAATTTAACGGATTTATGGATTATTTTTATGTTGGAAACCACGTAAATAGTGTTGGTTTAGTTGATATTTATGCAAAAATCAGTACAACTTTAGGAGAAAAATCAAATTTAACAGCTTTTATACATAACTTTTCTTCTCAAGGAGAAATTTCAGCAAATGTTGATAAAGGATTGGGTACGGAATTGGATTTAGTGTACTCACATAAATTCAATAATGATATTTCAATCGGTGCTGGTTATTCACAAATGTTTGCTTCAGAAGGATTAGAAGTAATTAAAAATAATACAGATGGAAATGCAAATAACTGGGCTTGGTTAATGGTTACAATAAAACCAACCTTGTTTTCAACAAAATAAATGAATTATAAATTTAAAGAGTATGAGTATTTTTAGATTTTTACTTCCCCCAAAAGAGTGGCGCATACCAGTAATAATTTTACTGGGAGCAATTACAGGACTTACAATGTATGCTTTAATAGAATCTAAGGCAGTTTCATATTTATCTGACAATCCAAAAACTTGTGCTAATTGCCATGTAATGACACCACAATACACCACTTGGCAAAACAGCTCACACAGAGAATGGGCAACTTGTAATGATTGTCACGTACCACAAGATAATTTTGTGAAAAAATATTCTTTTAAAGCAAAAGATGGTTTATACCATGCTTCTGTATTTTTAAGTAGAGGCGAACCTGAAGTAATTAGAATGAAAGAAGCTGGTGTAGAGGTTGTACAAAGTAATTGTATTCGGTGTCATGAAGACCAAGTTACAGATGCAAGATTAAGTGTATCTGTTGAAAATCACCTTGAAAATAGAACTGAAAGAAAATGTTGGACCTGTCATCAGGAAGTTCCACACGGAAGTGTACATAGCTTATCTTCAGTAAAATACTACGGAAAAATAGATGAAGAACATCAAGAAACAGTACCACAATGGCTAAATAAATATATAAAAGAATCAGATAATCAAAACGATAAAAAAGATGAGTAATACAAGAAAACCTTGGAAAAACTGGGTGCTATTTTTAGCATCTTTAGTAGTTGTGTTTTTGTTAGGACTTTTAGTTTCTTCAATAACAGAACGTAAAATGGAGGCTAAATTCGCTTATACTCCAATGACAAAAATTAATAAATTAGAACCTAGAAATGAGGTTTGGGGAGAAAATTTCCCAAGAGAGTTTCAGTCATACTACAAAACTGCCGATTCAACATTCCGTTCAAAATACAACGGAGGTGCTATGATAGATATGTTAGAGGAAGACCCTCGTTTAGTTGTACTTTGGGCTGGATATGGTTTTGCAAAAGACTACAATCAAGGTCGTGGTCACGTTTATGCAATTGATGATTTAACAAATTCGTTGCGTACTGGTGGACCTACTGGATCGGATGACGGACCAATGCCATCAACTTGTTGGACTTGTAAATCGCCTGATGTTCCACGTTTAATAAATGAAATTGGAGTAGATGATTACTACAAAGGAAAATGGGCTAGTAAAGGTGAACAAATTGTAAATCCAATTGGTTGTGCAAACTGTCATGATGAAAAATCGATGAAATTAACCATTACGCAACCTGCTTTAATTGAAGCTTTTCAACGTCAAGGTAAAGATATCACTAAATCTTCTCACAACGAAATGCGTTCTTTAGTTTGTGCACAATGTCACGTTGAATATTATTTCAATAAAAATTTACCAGAAAAAGAAGGAATTCCTTACTTAGTTTTTCCTTGGGATGATGGACAATCAGTGGAAGGTATGGAAGCTTATTATGATAAAGTTGGTCACGTAGATTGGGTACATTCAATTAGTAAGGCTCCAATGTTAAAGGCCCAACACCCAGGTTATGAAACTTATCAATTGGGAATCCATGGTAAAAGAGGTGTTTCTTGTTCAGATTGCCATATGCCATATAAAACTGAAGGTGGACAAAAATTTACAGATCACCATATTCAATCACCTTTAAACAATGTTGCTAATTCTTGTCAAGTTTGTCATAGAGAAGAAAAAGATGAATTAATTAAAAATGTATTTGATAATCAAGATAGAATTATTGGTAACAGAGATCAATTAGAGCGTTTATTAGTTCGTGCTCATGTTGAAGCTGGTAAAGCTTGGGAATTAGGTGCTACGGAGGAACAAATGAAAGATATTTTACACGGTATTAGATTGGGACAATGGCGTTGGGATTATGTTGCAGCTTCTCACGGTGGATCTTTCCATGCTCCGGTTGAATTAGGTAGAGTTTTAGGAAAAGGTATAGATATCACTCAAGAAACTAGAATTAAATTAGCAAAACTCTTAATGGAATTAGGTTTTAATGGTGAAGTTCCTTATCCAGATATTGAAACAAAAGAAGCTGCTCAAAAATTCATTGGTTTAGATATGGAAAAATTAAATGCTGAAAAAGAAACTTTCAAAAAAGAGTTACTACCTAAATGGAAAGCAGCTGCAAAAGAAAGAGAAGCTAAGTATTAAAATAGTAAAGTTTTTTATTAAATAAATAGATAAATAATTTTGATTAAAAATGCTTCTGAAAAGTTGATCAGAAGCATTTTTAGTATATTTGAAAGTTTCTTAAAAAATAAAATCAGTGTGATATGTTAAAACAAATAATAAACATGAAAATTTTAATGTTTATAGGGATTTTTTTATTCAGTTCAATTAGTTATTCTCAAGATCCTAATTTTCATATTTACTTATGTTTTGGGCAGTCAAATATGGAAGGACAAGGAGAAATTGAAGAATACGATAAAATTGTTGATAACCGTTTTTTAATGATGCAAAGTGTAGATTGCCCTGATTTGGAAAGAACTAAGGGGAGCTGGTATACTGCAATTCCACCTTTAAGTCAATGCTGGTCGGGTCTTTCGCCTGCAGATTATTTTGGTAGAACTATGGTTGAGAAGCTTCCAGAAAATATAAAAGTTGGTGTTATTAATGTTGCTGTAGGTGGCTGTGATATAAGGTTATTTGATAAAGATTTATATTTAGATTACGATGATACATATCCTGAAGATTGGTTTACGGATAAAATAAAAGCGTATGGAGGAAACCCTTATGAACGTTTAATTGAACTTGCCAAATTAGCGCAAAAAAAAGGGGTAATTAAAGGAATTTTATTGCATCAAGGAGAAACAAATACGAGCGATGAAAATTGGCCATTGTATGTTGAAACTGTTTATAATAATATGATGGTTGACCTTTTTTTAAATTCGGAGGAAGTTCCAATTTTAGCAGGGGAATTAGTGCATGAAAATCAAAATGGTAAATGTGCAAGTATGAATTCAATAATTGCAACCTTGCCAAAAGTAATACCTAATGCACACATTATTTCTTCAGATGGTTGTGAAGTGAAATCAGATAGCATTCATTTTAATGCAGCAGGTTACAGAGAGCTAGGAAAACGTTATGGACTTGAAATGCTAACTCTTTTGAAAAAATAATATTTTTCATTATCGAATAAAATATTTAAAAAATATATGAGTGAAAATAATATTAGAATACATCGTAATCTTTGGGAAAATCCTTGGGGTTACGTTGAATCTTTTTTTATAGGAATTGGAATAATTATTACGGGGTTGTTTTTAGAGGTTTTTTCAACTTCTCAAAATGCCTTTACCTTGTCATACCCTTACAATACAATTTTTCTTCTTGGGTATGTATTAGTACTTCTTGTTCTTTACAAATGGTTTACAAATTCACAAATTATTCGTTGGCTTACAAAAGTACCAGCATCAATTTCAAGTATTGTTTTGGTAACTATATTAGTTATGATAATGGGAATTATTCCTCAAATTCCTTCAGAAAATAAACTTATCAATAATTTGGGCTTAAACCACATCACAAGCAATTGGGCATTTTTATTAATACTGTTTCAATTTACAACTTGTTTAGGGCTGATATCAATTAAGAGAATTTTACAGTATAAATGGTCAAACTTAGGATTTATTTTAAATCATACCGGATTATTTTTAGCATTAACAGCCGGTATTTTAGGTACGGGAGATTTACAACGTTTATCTATTAATACTTTTGAAGGAAAACCAAGTTGGATAGCTACTGATGCTCAAAAAAATAAAATTGAATTACCATTTGCATTTTATTTAAAGGATTTTTTGATAGAAGAATACAATCCAAAATTAGCATTAGTTGATAATAAAAGTGGAAGTATTGCACATAACGATGGAAAGAATTTATACCTAGTTGAAAAAGGAGAAACATATTATTTCAATAATTTTGAAGTAAAAATTGAAGACTTTTTACCAAATGCTATTAGGTTTGGAATGAGATATGAACCTGTTAATGAAATAGGCTCTCCACCAGCTGCAAAAATTACTGTAAAAAATGTTGAAAATGATTCCATCCAAACTTCATGGATAAGTAGTGGAAGTTTCCGATATCCTTATGAATCTTTGAAAATTAGTGAAGATTATTCTGTGGTAATGACTATTCCTGAAGTAAAGAAATTTAGTTCGGATATTGATATATTAACGAAAGAAGGAAAACGTATAAACACAGTTTTAGAAGTAAACAAACCTTATAAATACAAAGGTTGGAAAATTTACCAATTAAGTTATGATGATAAAATGGGTAAATGGAGTAATTTAAGCATTTTAGAGCTCGTAAAAGATCCTTGGCTGCCACTAATCTATATAGGAATTTTTATGATGATTGCAGGTGCATTTTATATGTTTTGGATGGGAAATAAAATAACTAAAAACTAAGGTAACCATAATAAAATTATCAGGTATTAACCTTTTTAACTTAATAAAAAAATGACTTGGATAGATTTTCCTTTGTATAGTTCCATAATTGTAATCCTTTGGATTATTGGATTGGTTTTTTTGGTTGTTTCTTATAAAAAACGAGCAGTTTTAAAAATTGCAAACTTATTTTTTGTTGCGGGTTGGGTTGTTATTATTGTTTTTGTGATAAAACTTTGGATAGAATTGGATCGTCCGCCTATGAGAACCTTAGGTGAAACAAGACTTTGGTATGCTACTTTTTTACCACTAATTGGTTTTGTAACATACATTCGTTGGAAATACAAATGGTTTTTGGCTTACAGTTTTGTAATGGCAAGTATGTTTTTGGCTATTAATTATTTAAATCCAGAAACCTATTCAAAAACCTTAATGCCAGCGTTGCAAAGTCCGTGGTTTATTCCGCATGTGTTAGTATATTTATTTTCGTATGCTGTTTTGGCGGCATCAAGCATTGTAGCTATAAAAGGTTGGTACGATAATTATAAAGGGAACTTCAACATAGAAACCCTAAAATTAGCCGATAACTTAGTGTATATAGGTTTTTCATTTCTAACTTTAGGATTATTATTTGGAGCGCTTTGGGCAAAAGAAGCTTGGGGACATTATTGGACTTGGGATCCAAAAGAAGTTTGGGCATTTTTAACTTGGATGGGTTATTTAATTTACATTCATTATCGTTATTTTCATGCTCAAAACAGTAAACAAGCACTTACCATTTTAGCGTTAGCTTTTCTTGTATTATTAGTTTGTTGGTTTGGAGTTAATTATTTACCGGTTGCAAACACAAGTGTGCATACGTATACGCAGTATTAATTTTTCAAGGAAGTTTTCTATAGGGGCGGGCCTTCCATTATCAATTTTTCATTGTAAAAGAAAAAAACTGCTCAAAAAAACTTAAGTTGAGCGTAGTTAAAACATTCAATTCTTAACGAAAATATTTAATTTGAATATGCGCCAGAAGAATAAGTTAACTCATAACTATGCGTGTAAATCTCAAATACAACCCCAAAAGGATCTTCAACATAACACATTCTAAAAGGTTTGTCTTCAGGATAATATTCTCTTATTGGCATTCTTTGTTTTCCACCTGCAGTAACAATTTCAGCTACTAAAGTTTCAATTTCTGGATCTTGTATACAAAAATGAAACAAACCAGTATTAAATGGGTTAAATTCAGGTGCTTTTTTTACACCATTTGGGAATGAAAACAATTCAACTCCAATTCCATCTGAAGTAGCTAAATGCGCAATTTCGAATTCACCCCAACCTTCACCAAAAACATCGATACACATTTTACCAATGGCTGTTTCTTTTTCTTCAACAACTTTTGATGGTTTCATAATAATATACCAACCCATTACTTCTGAATAAAACTCAACGGCTTTTTCAATATCTGGAACTGTAATTCCTATATGAGAAAACGATTTTGGATATTTTTTATTTGATTTCATAAAATGTTCTTTTAATTATTTGGCAAATTTAATTTATATTTACACAATTGGCAATAACTTACCAAAAGGATATATAGTTACCAAAAAGAGTAAAAATAAGAATAACAGTATATTATAAATTTTATATAATGAAAAAACATTATTGTTCGTTACAATTAACAATGGATTTAATTGGAAATAAATGGAAACCTTTAGTGCTTTTTCATTTATTGGAAGGACCTTTAAGGTCTGGTGTTTTACAAAAAACCATTCCTGAAATCTCAAATAAAATGTTTACTCAAACAGTAAGAGAATTAGAAAAAGACAAATTAGTGAGTAGAAAAGTGTATCCAGTGGTTCCTCCAAAAGTAGAATATAAATTAACTGTTTTAGGAAAGTCTTTAGAATCTATTTTAAGGGATTTAGATAGTTGGGGTAAGAAATTAATGAAATAAAAAATCCAACTAAAAAATTCAGTTGGATTTATGTTTTGAATAATTGAAAGTAGTTTTTTTAATACCCTAATTTTGCTCTTACTCGTTTTAAAACATCAGTTGCTACAATTTTAGCTTTTTTAGCTCCAATAGCTAATGCTTTGTCTATTTCTTCTAGGTTTTCCATATAATAATTATAACGAGCTCTTTCATCAGAAAATTTATCAATTAACAATTCAAAAAAAGCTTGTTTTGCATGTCCGTAACCATAATTTCCTGCTTCATATTTAGCTCTCATATCTGCAATTTGATCTTCAGAAGCCAATAATTTATACAAAGCAAATAAATTACAAGTATCAGGATTTTTAGGATCTTCTAACGGAGTAGAATCCGTTTTAATTTTCATAATTTGTTTGCGTAATTGCTTATCTGGTAAAAATATATTGATAATATTACCACTAGATTTACTCATTTTACCACCATCAGTTCCGGGAACATACATAGTCCCTTCTTGAATTTTTGCATCTGGCGGAACTAAAGTGTCTCCCATTTGGTGGTTAAAACGGTTGGCAACATCACGTGTAATTTCTAAATGTTGTAGCTGATCTTTTCCAACTGGAACAACTTCAGCATCATATAATAAAATATCTGCAGCCATCAACATTGGATATCCAAATAAACCAGCGTTTACATCTTCTAATCTGTCTGATTTATCTTTAAAACTATGCGCTAATGTTAAACGTTGGTATGGAAAAAAGCAACTTAAATACCAAGAAAGTTCTGTAGTTTCGGGAATATCACTTTGTCTATAAAAAACAGTTTTTTCAACATTTAACCCACAAGCAAGCCAAGTTGCAGCAGTACTATATGTGTTTTGGCGTAATTCTTCACCGTTTTTAATTTGTGTAAGTGAATGCATATCTGCAATAAATAAAAATGATTCGTTTTTAGGATCATTTGCCATTTCAATGGCTGGAA
>Ga0102814_10000858_pt1 | contig 21763 bp, 20 predicted proteins | sample ColrivemetaGS741_FD_79112 | JGI IMG/M metagenome (GOLD analysis project Ga0102814, IMG submission 79112) | Estuarine microbial communities from the Columbia River estuary - Flood tide ETM metaG S.741 | ecosystem: Environmental > Aquatic > Marine > Intertidal zone > Estuary | place: USA...
ATTAAAGATGGAAGTTTTCAGAGAGTTCGTCATTCGAGTTGGAGAATTTTTGATTTTCTTTGGATGACTCACACTATGGATTACAAAACTCGTGATAATTTTAATCATTGGGTAATAAGAGGATTTTCTTTTTTGGGATTGATTACCGTTCTTTCTGGCTTTGTTCTTTTTTGGTTTACTCGAAAACGTAAAACTTCGAACCTTTGACAGATTTTCAACTCTGTCAAAGGTTACTTTGCCAAAGTTGAAAACTTTGGCAAAGTTTAACATACACATTCGGTATTTTTAGGCTTCATTCTTAAAAAATCCGTTCCAATGCACGTTATTCCAGCTATCGACCTTTACGATTCAAAAGTTGTCCGTTTAAAAAAAGGCGACTACAACACTCAAACTGAATACGCTCTTTCTCCTCTCGAACAAGCTCGCGTTTATGCAGAAGCAGGTTTCAAACACTTACACATTGTTGATTTAAATGGAGCCAAAGAAGGCAAGTTTGTAAATCTTCCTGTGATTGAAGAAATCATTCAAAAACTGGGAGTTACGGTTCAAACTGGTGGCGGAATTCGCACTTTTGATGACGCTCAACGTCTTTTAGATTCTGGTCTATCTCAATTAATTTGCTCTTCAATAGTGGTTAAAAATCCGAGCGATTGGGAAAAAATGTTATCCGTTTTAGGCGGAAAAACCTGCATTCTCGGTCTTGATATCAAAGACGGAAAATTAGCTTATGGCGGTTGGCTAGAAACTAGCAAAGAATCTGTTGAATCCTTTCTCGAAAAATACCTTCCACTCGGAATTGAATATGTGCTTTCAACCGATATTTCGCGCGACGGAATGCTTTCTGGAATCAATGTGGAATTGTATGATCGATTGCAAAAATCGTTTCCACAACTAAAATTTATTGCTTCTGGCGGCCTAAAAAACGTTCATGATTTGGAGCAATTGCAAGCGATACATTCTCATGGAGTTGTAGTTGGAAAAGCCTATTATGAAGGCCATCTTTCATTAGACGAAATGCTTCACCATCATTCGAATTAAAATTTTTTATGGACAAACTAGATAAAGACGAAGCAAAATTATTTAAACTTCACTCCGATTTTCCACCTGCCGGCGATCAACCAACAGCAATTAAAGAACTTACGGAAGGCTTAGATCGTGGAGATAAGTTTCAAACTTTATTGGGAATTACTGGTTCGGGTAAAACTCGAACTATTGCTTCGGTTATCGAAAAAGTCCAGAAACCTACATTGGTGATGTCGCACAACAAAACACTTGCGGCTCAATTATTTAGAGAATTATCCGACTTTTTTCCTGACAACAAAGTCGAGTTTTTTATTTCCTATTACGATTATTATCAACCGGAAGCGTATTTGGTTTCTCAGGATAAATACATCGAAAAAGATTTAAGTATTAATGATGAAATTCAGAGACTGCGTCTTCGTGCTACGAGTTCTTTGTTATCGGGTCAACGTGATGTAATTATCGTGGCTTCGGTGAGTTGCATTTATGGTATTGGTTCCCCTTCTGAGTATCGCCAAATGGTTATTCCTTTGGTGGTCGGAATGGAAATACCGCGAAATAAACTCCTTTACGAATTGGTTGACTTACATTATAATCGTAATGATGTGGAATTTAAACGAGCAACTTTTCGAGTTCGTGGTGATGTTATCGATATTTATCCCGCTTACGAAGACACCGCAATTCGTTTGTTTTTCTGGGGTGATGAACTCGAAAAAATGACGATTATTAATCCTGATACCAATGAAGAAATTGTTGCCATTACGGATTACACCATTTTCCCAGCGTCTCATTATGTAACAACGAAATCTCGTTTAGAACAAGCCGTTCGTGGAATTCGTGAAGAATTAGAGTGGCGTTTAAAAGTTTTAGAAGAAGACGGCAAGTATTTAGAAGCAAAACGCTTAGAAGAACGAACCATGTTCGATCTCGAAATGATTCAAGAAATTGGGTACTGTTCTGGAATTGAAAATTATTCTCGTTATTTAGCAGACCGAAATCCCGGTGAACGTCCTTATTGTTTAATGGATTATTTTCCAGACGATTTTCTCTTAGTTTGCGATGAAAGTCATCAGTCTGTTCCACAAATTAATGCCATGCACGGCGGCGACCGTTCGCGTAAAGAATCCTTAGTTGAACACGGATTCCGTTTGCCTTCGGCTTTAGATAATCGTCCGCTTAAGTTTGATGAATGGGAAACCATGATTAAACAGTGCATTTTCGTTTCAGCAACTCCGTCTAATTACGAATTGGAAAAATGTGAAGGCGTGGTTGTAGAACAAATTATTCGCCCAACCGGATTGATGGAACCTCCAATCGAAGTTCGTCCGCTTAAAAATCAAATTGATGATTTAATTGATGAAATTCGCAAAACAGTGGCAAAATCTCAGCGTGTTTTAGTCTTGGCTTTAACCAAACGAATGAGTGAAGAACTCTCTGAATATTTACGTAAAATGGGAATTCGAGCGGCTTACATGCACAGTGAACTCGATGCCATTCAACGAGTTGAAGTACTGTATCGATACAGAAAAGGAGAGTTTGATGTTTTGGTTGGAATTAACTTATTACGAGAAGGAATCGATATTCCAGAATTAGGTTTAGTAGGCATTCTTGATGCGGATAAAGAAGGATTTTTGCGCTCAACAACTTCTTTATTTCAGATTGCAGGTAGAGCTGCTCGTAATGCCGAAGGACGAGTCATTTTTTATGCGGATAGAATTACAAAATCTATGAAAGCCGTATTGGAAGAAACCGATAGAAGGCGTGAGATTCAAATGGAATACAATAAGAAACATGGAATTACGCCAACTACGGTAATAAAAGAACTAAAACCACTTGTAGATCCATCTTTAATTTCAAACAAAGAAATCGATTTAAACTCCCCAATGGATGGCTATGGCGGACTCGAATTAATGCGAGTTGCAGACGACGGATTACATTACAAACCAAATCCGGCTATGAAAGAAGTCGTATTTGAAGACAAAAATAAATTCCTAGATTATTTAAGAGAATCGATGATTACAGCAGCAAGAAGCATGGAATTTGAAGAAGCAGCCAGAATTCGAGATCAGATAGAGAAATTGAAGAATGAGTGGAAGTAAATAAACAATGGCAAAGTTCGAAACTTTGCCATTGTTTTCGGATTAGAGTAGAACTTATTTTGAAAATTGAAGACCAAACGTTGTCATAATCTTACGTTGATTGAAATCGTAATAAGGATATATCCCGAATTGTACTATCCAATCAGTATTATTTTTTAGATAATTTTTCAATTTCAGGGATAATCCAACTGCATGAAATTGTTCATCAACAAATGAATGATTATTCGTTATATCAATCCTACCCCAGAAACCAATATCGAAATTAACAAGAGCACATTCGCAATATTTTGGGTTTTGAAGCTGAATTTGAATTGGGATAAGCCAACTATCATCCGCTTTAATAAAATCCATTGCAGGAATTACACCCAATCCAATTTGATACATCACATGATTTCTGAAATAAGAATAATTTAAAGAAGCCAAACCACCTGCTCCTGCTAACTCAACTCCAAATAGATGTCTAGTTTTAACTTGAGTAAAGGGCAAGGTATCTTTATTTGTTGCCTGTTTACCTGCAGAAAGAGAATCGACCTTAGGCGTTAAAAGCTGAGCTGATGCACTGTCCAATGCTAAACATGCAAGCAAAATGAGTAAGAAAATTATATATGCTATATATGCTTTTTTCATTTCTTTGAATTTCAATTTATGTATTGATACTCCAAAATTAAATTTCAACTTTTTTGTGATTTTTAGCATTCTTTTTAACAAAATGTAGCCTAAATACCCTTTTTGTAAAACAAAGACAAACCAACAATCACCCATAAGAGTAATTTATCTGCTTAGAAGATAATGATATTTTAACTATTAGAGTTTATTTAAGGCTTCAAGTTTTGATTTTCAAAATGAATTTAGTCTGGGATTTTCAACTCCGAGTTCAGGTAAGTTCACATTAAACCCGCTTCAAAAAGTCGGTACACATTCAAATAGAGTAAAATCGCGATTAATTTGCTTAAACCTAACTTTACGAGTAAGCTCAATTTTTTTATAAACCATTTTTAATAACTCATGTTAATACTGGATAACAAATGAGTCTCTAAACGGAACAAACTCATTCCTTAAAAAATAATTTTTCCAATCGGGAAGATTTTCAAGTTTCATGCGTCTCCAAAGAAAATAAATTGAACGAAACGCATCAAATCATGAAACACGAAACCTATCGCTATATAAATCCACTCACCGACTTTGGATTCAAAAAACTCTTTGGCGAAGAAGCGAACAAAGAATTCTTACTCTCTTTCCTAAACGCTCTTTTAGAAGAGGAACAAGGAAAAATCGTAGAATTACAGTATCAAAATACAGAGCAATTGGGAATCACCGCCAAAGAACGAAGCTCTATTTTTGATTTATATTGCACCAATGAAGCAGGAGAACACTTTATCGTTGAATTACAGCGAGCGAGTCAGAAATATTTTATTGATAGAACTATATTCTATTCCTCTTTTCTTATTCAAAAACAAGGCAAAAGAGATAAGAATTGGAATTATGAACTCAAAGCAGTTTATACCATTGCTATCATCAACTTCAAAATGGATAAGTCTTTACAAACAAAGACAAATATTTGTATCGTGTAAAACTGACTGATATAGAAACACACGAAATTTTTTATCCCAAACTCGTATTTATTTACCTTGAATTACCTAAATTCAAAAAGAAAGCAGTAGAACTCCAAACCCCGATAGATAAATGGTTATACGTTTTCAGGAATCTGGAAACCTTGCAAGAGATTCCAGAAAAGCTAAAGGAGAACATTTTCATGAAATTCATTGAACAATCTTTAATTGAACATTTACCAAAAATCGATCGCAAAAATTATCAAGCAAGTCTTAAACGCTATCGAGACTCATACAGCGTTCTAGAAACAGCCGTTTCAAAAGGTTTTGAAAAGGGAAAAGTTGAGGGAATTGAAATTGGAATTGCAGAAAGAAATACTGCCTTTGTAATTGCAGCTCACAACAAAGGCTTTTCTATCTCTACCATTTCTGAACTTACTGGCTTAACCGAAGCTGAGATTAAGAAAATTCTCGAAGAAAATCTCTGAATACAGAAAAACTAAAGGAGAACATTTTCATGAAATTCATTTAACAATCTTTAATCGAACATTTACCAAAAATCGATCGCAAGAATTATCAAGCAAGTCTTAAACGCTATCGAGACTCATACAGCGTTCTAGAAACAGCCGTTTCAAAAGGTTTTGAAAAAGGTAAAGTTGAGGGAATCAATGAGGGTATCGAAAAAGGAATTACAAAAAGAAATACCGCTGTTGTACTTGCAGCTCATAAGAAAGGATTTTCTATTTCCTTAATTTCCGAACTCACTGGCTTAACCGAAGATGAGATCAATAAAATTCTAGAAGAAAATCTCTGACCTAAAAAGATTATTGAGGATATCAAAAATCCTCAAGTCAAACATCAATAAAATTTTCACAAAAAAAGCTGTTAAACATTTCGTCTAACAGCTTTTTTAATAAAATGCACAGCATAATCGTCTATAAGCCGGATTCTGTATCCCGAAATAAATCGAGACAGCAATCATTTATCTTGCAAGAAGTATCACTACTCTTGTCTTTGCAACCTACCCGGCCGTATTGCGACAGACAACACACGACCTTATTTGGTTTTGCACCTCGTGAGGTTTACCTTGCCTTTTATGTTGCCACAAAAGCGGTGCGCTCTTACCGCACCATTTCACCCTTACCAACTCGAAAGTTGGCGGTTTATTCTCTGTTGCACTTTCTGTCGCCGGAGCTGTGCGTCCGACGCCTTCCCGTTAGGAAGCACGATGCCTGTTGGTGTCCGGACTTTCCTCACCCGCCTTAGCGCAGCGCGATTGCCCGACGATTATGTTTTTAAAACGTGTTTCAGTTCTAAAACCTAAAAACATTTCAAATAAATGTTGTACATGTCAACCCAAATGTTATTGGATTGACATATTCACACAAACATTCTTATAATTTAAATATGCGTTCTGCATTATCGAAAAAGCTTTGATCGATAACAATACGACCAGAGTTTTCATCAATAATTACTCTATTTTTTTTGCGAACATCAACTTGAATTTGTGCAGGAAGCATCATACCCATACTTGCACCACTAACCATTGGTACAACAACAAGTCCATTTTTAAAACCACCACGTAAACGTTCGTAATTTCTTAAATATCTGTCTCCCAATTTCTTGCAAGCTCCATTACGAGTTTGCATTAAAGCTTCTTCTTCTTCTTTTGTTTGTTTTTTAAGATGAGTAAGCTCATGTTTTTTACGAACTAGTAAGTCTTGCATATCTTCTAATTCAAGAGCATAATGCTCTTCATTTTTAACGGTCTCATCCAATACAATTTCAATATCATCAAGGCGAGATAAGGCATTGCTTACACGTTGTTTTTGAGATTCAATTTCTTTACTAAGTGCATCATACTCACGATTATTACGCACAGCAAGCTGTTGTTTCTCATACTTTTCAACCAGAGCTTTTGCTTCAACGATATCTCCATCAAGCATTTTTAACTCTTTACGTAATGAAGTTTCTTCAGCCCTTAAATGTTTTACTTTGTTTTCAATTCGACCAAGATCCATTTCGATATCAGCAATTTCTTCGGGTAAATCACCACGCATGCGGGCAATTTCGTCTATTCTTGAATCGATGAATTGTAGGTTAGCCAAATGTTGTAAAATGTCTTCCATAGGATATTTGGGAGTTTACTGGTTTTTAGGTTTATTTTGTTGTTTAAATAAATTCTGATGTACAAAAGTTTGCATAGGATTTGTGTCCACTTTCGATGCCACAACCATCAGTTCTGGAAATGCACCTTGTACTTTTTCTTGAAGTGTTTGAGCTATAAACCGTTCTGTTTCATAATGCCCAATGTCAATTAAGAGAAAATCGTTTTTATCAATAAAATAGTCGTGATACTTAATATCGGCAGTTATATAAGCATCAACTTTAGCTTTTATGGCGTTTTTAATTAGGAAACTTCCAGATCCGCCACAAACGGCAACCGTTTTAATATTCTTAGCACTACCACTGTATCGGAATGAATTAATTCCTAGTTTTTCTGAAATTTGTGTAAAAAAGGCTTGCTGTGTTAAACCATTTTCTGGCAAAGTGCCAAGTACACCAAAACCATAATTTGGATTTGTACCTTGAACTTTGCTTAGAAAAAGACTTTTTGATTGAATTTCAGTCAAATACGAAACACACTGCGATTGAAAAGCAGCATCAAGAACAATTTGAATAGAAACTAAACCATTTTTTGGGTTTGAAATGTGATGAGAAAACACCCACTCTGAATTTGTTGAGACAAATTTACTGAACGCATCTAATTGTGTTTCTGGAATTTCGGCTTCGATTCTAGATAGCTTACCTTCTCCATCAGAGAGAAATTGAGTTTGCTTTAGGCCCAAAGTATCAGCTAAAACAAAAGAAACACCACCTTTAACAGAATCCAGGTTGGTATGGCTAACAAATAAGTTGATGGAGTTTTTGATGAGTTTAATTAATAAACGACCTGTTTCAGAAGAATCAGTAATCGAGTTAATTGAAGGGAAAATTACAGGGTGATGAGCAATAATTAGATTTGCATTATTTTCGATTGCTTCATCAATAACAGATTCAGTAACATCTAAAGTGGTTATGACTCCTTTTACTAAATCATGTGAATTTCCAGCCTGCAATCCCACATTGTCATAGGATAACTTAAGATCTGCCGGTGCCCACCGTTGCAGAAAATCTACGATATGACGTACAGTTACGTTCATAATCTTGATCTTAACACCCCTCCCCGGGTCTGTGCTAATAATCTAACTAATATCAAAGGCGGAAATGTCATCAATATTATTGGTATAAGGGGTAAAAGATACCGTTAATTGTGTAATTTTAAAAGACTAAATGAAATAAGAGATCTAAACTAACACCTATTTTATTGTGATTTTTACAAAACAAGATATAGAACAGTATCAATTTCACCTTTCTGCCGTTCAAGACCGAATTAATAAAGCTGCTATTACCTCAGGAAGAGACCCTAAAGAGATTCAACTCATTGCCGTAAGTAAAACTCACCCCATTGAAGCCGTCAAGGTTTTTTATAAACTTGGACAACGCCACTTTGGCGAAAATAAAGTCCAAGAGATGGCTTCGAAATGGGAAATTTTTCCAGTTGAAGATATTCAGTGGCACATGATTGGAGCACTGCAAACAAATAAGCTTAAATATCTTGCAAAACGTGCAAATTGGATCCATTCCATTTCCAAACCTGAGCAATTAAAAGAACTTCAAAAGCGTTTGACAACTGAAAACCGAAAAATGAATATTCTATTTCAGGTCAACATCAGTAATGAAGATCAAAAAAGCGGCTGCGAACCCGAACAACTTGATTCCTTATTTTCGTATATGGAAAATTGCCCTTCCATAATTGTTAGAGGATTAATGGGAATAGGTTCACTTGAAGCGGAAGCTGAAGACAATCGCCCACAATTTCGATTACTTCGTACGTTATTGGACGAATATAAATCTAAGTGGAAATCCGAATCTATTAATCTCACAGAACTTTCGATGGGAATGACTTCTGATTTAGAAGTAGCTATTGAAGAAGGTTCTACTATGATTCGTGTTGGAACCGCACTGTTTGGCCACCGAGATTATTCGATATAGGTTTGATTTTTCCTTTCTGATAAATACCTTATCTATAACAATTTTGGAAAAAAATGCCCATTTCTAAACTTTTACTTCTCTCTCTAAGCCTAATTGGACTTCATTGTACCAAATCAGAACAGGTAACGCATAAATCTGCTCAAAGTCAGATTCTTTATGCAGACGCTCTTACTGATTCTCAGTCTACTAACCCAAACTCGGATAAATTACGCCAAGTACAAACGGATAGTATTCTTACAGGTCAACGCTCAAATGCTATAACAAAAGCCGTTGAAACCATTTCTAAAGCCGTTGTAAGTATTAGTGTGACTGAGTTGGTAAAGGAGCGTGACAGACTTAAAGTAGATGTATTCTATGGTTTATTTGTAGAACCTGGACAAATGAGAGAGTTTAATTCTTTAGGAACAGGGTTCATTGTTAGTGAAAATGGTTATGTAGTAACAAATCAACATGTTATTGGAAATAATGCTTCAAAGGTTATTGTAACCTTATCAAATGGTGATGATTATGAAGCTCAAGTAATTGGTTATGATGAATATGGAGATTTAGCCCTTTTAAAAATTACAGGTGAAGGTTTCAATTTCGTAGAATTTGCCGACTCTGATCAAATCTTAGTTGGAGAATGGGCAATTGCGGTAGGGAATCCATTTGGCCTGTTTTCTGATGGACAAGCTTCTGTAACACTTGGTGTAGTTTCTGCAACTAAACGTGATTTCAGACCAAATCCACAAGAGCCTCGCGTTTATTTAGATATGATTCAGACCGATGCTGCCATTAATCGTGGTAATTCTGGCGGTCCGCTGTGTAATAGTTTGGGACAAGTGATGGGTGTTAACACGTTCATTTATACAGGCGGCACGAGTGATGGATTTGTAGGATTGGGATTTGCGATTCCAAGTAATACTGTTTTGAAAATTATTCGTCAGCTTCGTGAAAAAGGAACCGTTAGTTTAGATTATGATCCCGGAATTGAAGTAAAACCGATTACCGTTGAACGCGCCTATCAGTATCAACTTCCAATGATTCAGGGCGTTTTTGTCTTTAGTGTGAACAAAGATGGACCAGGTTTCGACGCAGGAATTCTACCTGGTGATGTTTTAGTAAAGTTCAATAATGAACGGATTTATAGTTACACTCACTTTCAGGCACTTTTGCGTGAATTTAAAGCTGGGACTACTGTAACTGTGGTAATTCTGAGAAAAGGCAGATATTACGAAACCGATTTGCACCTAAAGAAAAAAAGTAGTTAAGTCTTTAAGGACTAACAGTCCTAAAAGACCAACTAACTTATTTTAAGGAACTTGAAGGACTGTGAGTCCTAATCTAATTTTCGAATTAAGCTACAAGTTTATTCGATTTCGGAGACGAAGGATAAATCATTCCAACCAAAACAACCGTTGCCGCACCAAGTGGATTCAACCATAAAAAGGCAAAAGCTTTTCCAGAATTTGCAGGACTTGGAATAAAAGAAGAATGGAAGAAATACGTATCAGTAACATGATTATAAAAAATTGAATCTGCTAAGAACACGACAATCATTCCAAGAATAAGCCCAACAAAAGCCGCATTTCCACTTGCTCGTTTAAAAAACAGCAATAAAATAAACACGCCTAAAATCGAGCCATAGAAATACGAACCAATTTGATTTACCAATTCAATAATAGATTTGGTTTCACCTAAAGCGATAGCCGACAAGGTTGCTAAGATTCCCCAAAAGAGCGTTGCTGCCTTGGAAGATTTCAAATAATGAGCATCTGTTTTTTTAGTTTCATGTAAACGATAATACCAATCAACAATACTACAAGTCGAGAGAGCATTTAACTCAGAATCGATACTTGATAAGGCCGCCGCAAAAATCGCGGATATAATTATTCCAATAACTCCGATTGGCAAATAAGAAATGATGAAATAGGGAAAGATATAATTCGTGTCATTTAAATCTGTTTGGAGCACTTCTGCTCTGCGATTCATTTCTTGTTTTTTTAAATCCTGCAAAGCTTTATCAGCAGCAACAAACGCAGCTTGATCTGTTTTTGATCTTGTTTCAACTGCTTTTAAAGCGTTTTCCTGTCTGAGTTTTGCTAATTCTGAATAGCTTGATTCTGCATCCGTAAATTCTTTTACACGCTCCTCTGTTTGAAAACTAGTATTGTCTGCAGCTCTAAACGACAAAGGCATTGGATTAAAAATGAAAAAGACATAAAGCAGAACACCAAGAAAAAGTATTATAAACTGAAGAGGAATTTTTGCAAATGCAGAAACCAACAGCGATTGCTGGGCATCCGTTTGTGATTTTGCCGTTAAATACCGCTGAACCTGACTTTGATCGGTTCCAAAATAGGAAAGCATTAAAAATAGACCTGCAATAAATCCACTCCAAACTGTGTATTTATTACTAAAATCCCATGAAAAATCGACGGTTTTCAATTTGTCTAATGAACCCGCTAAATAAAGCGTATCGCTAAAAGAAACTGATTCTGGCAATTGATTTAATATCCAAAACAAGGAAAAGAAAATGCCAAAAAACATGATGCTCATTTGTTTCACATCAGTACGAATTACCCCAGAAATCCCTCCAAACATGGTATAAATCGTAGCAATTAACCCCATTATCAGAATAGTTATTGGCAAACTAATATGTAACAATAGAGATAAGACATAAGCAGGCGCAGCGATAATGGTCCCTAAAGCCAAACCTCTTGATATCAAAAATAAACCAGAAGTTAATAAGCGGGTTTTCAAGCCAAATCGATCTTCAAGAACTTCATAAGCACTAAAATTTTTCAACTTATGATAAAACGGAATGAGTGTAATCGACAGAATAATCATGGCAAATGGCATAGACAGATAAATCTGTATAAAGCGCATATCACTCGTAAATGCCTGTCCCGTTGTACCAATAAAAGTAATTGCAGAAGCCTGTGTTGCCATAACAGACAAACCCATTGCCCACCAAGGCATTGAACGATTTGCTAAAAAATAATCTGTTATCGTTTTAGCTTGTTTCCCACCTCTTGTTCCATCCCAAATAGTGTAAGTCAAAAAACAGCCAAGAATTACCCAATCTATCCAACTCATGGCATATTAAACACTATGGTGAACACCCAAAGCAAAAGGAAAAATCCAATTCCTGAAATAAATGCGGCGTAAAAAAACTGCTTCTGACTAATTTTAGACAAATCGTAAACTCGATTTAGTGGAAGAAAATTCAAAGTAACAAATTATTCCAATTCATCCTAAATAGATACAAGCTGGAAATTACTCATATTAAGAAACCTATCAATTAAGAATTTTCTAATTTAGGATAAGCTATACCTGCGTTTTATATTCTTTTACGTACCAGGCTTCATCTTTGTAAACAACACCAAAACAAACTGATATGACACGTTTTACAGACTGACCAACTGTCGGCAAATTTGTTATTGCAAATTCTGAAATTCGTTGTCCGTCTTCACGTTTGTATCTACATGTTGGCAAAATGTTTTTTTTGAATTTTCAAACATAATTGATTCCATAAATCAATTTCATACTTAGGAAAACAGATCCATAATCTGATTTACAAACCTGGTATACGAATTTGGGACCGCAATAAGTGTAAACAAAACACCCCAAATAGCACCTGCAATATGAGCGTCATGATTTACTCTACCTTTTTGAGCTTTTCCCGCATAAATACTATAAGCCATATACAAGAACCCAAAAATAACAGCAGGAATACCTATTGGAATAAAAAAAAGATAAATTTTCTCAAGTGGGTATAAAATGATGAATCCAAAAATAACACCTTCTACAGCACCGGATGCACCTAACGATGCATATTGTTTATTGTCTTTATGCTTTATCACACTAGTAACCGACGCCAATATCAAACCTAAAAAATAAAGAAGTACATATAAAGCAGACCCTAATACTTGCTCTAAAATTGGGCCAAAAAAGTAAAGCGTAATCATATTAAATGCTAAATGAGTTAAATCAGCATGTAAAAATCCATGAGTAATTAGTTGATACCATTTTTTTTCATGAACAACTTGATAAGGATACAACATGCCTTTTTGCATTAATTCAGGCATTGCATAAAGAGCTGTTAAACTTGTAATAACGGTTGCTGATAAAATTAAAAGAGTAAACATAAATACGTTAAATAGTTGATTTGAATAGACTTTTTAGTAACCCACAAAAAACGTTTAAAAGTATTTCAAGGTTTTGGGTTGGCAAAGATACAAGAAAACTCGGCTTACTCCCGAGATTTAAAAAAGAGATCAACCGCATTGTAATGCTCATCTGAAGCCCATGCTCTTGCAAAACGTCTCAACTCTTCTTTTTTTAACTCATCTTGATTTGAATGATTTTTATATAAAAGAGCATTGTGCTTAATACTATGAATTACAGCCAAAGGAATTTTCTCGAAATAGTTAATTTGCTTATCTATTTGATCTATAGAATCAAACAACTCTGTAATAATTCCTAATTGCTTTGCTTCAACAGCTTTTATTAGTTTTCCATTTAACAATACATGTAAGGATTTATGATACCCAATTCTATTTATCAGACGAGCCATTCCATTCCAGCCTGGAGGTAAACCAAATTTGATTTGAGTAAAACCTAGTTTAGCATCTTCTGTTGCATAGACTAAATCAAAGGCTAAAACTAATTCACAACCACCCCCAAAAGCCGTTCCTGTAACAGAAGCAACCGTTATGCAATTTAAGTTTTCAATACGATTTAAAATCGCTGCCATTCTGTTTGCCATTTCAAAACCTTGATCTTCTGAAATAAGCGCTGAAAATTCTTTTAAATCTCCACCTGAAGCAACATACCCATTTTCATTAGTTTGTAATTCAAATACATTTAATGGTAATGATTCGGCAATATCAAGAACTTCTTCTAAATCTGACATTACCTCAAAGTTTATGGCATTCAATGCTTTAGCTCTATGAATATAGAATTTCAAATGCGTTTTTTGCTCATTTAATAAAAAATGTATCGTATTCATTAGGGGAAGTTTGATTTCAGTGTGTATTAAGGATAAGAAACCACAACCAACAATACCAACGAGGTAAACATGAAAACACAATCAAATCTATTTAAAACAACTTTATTTGCTTTAAGCTTCGGGATAGCAGTAACAGCATGTAACGAAAAAGGTTCAGTAAACGAAATTTCTGAAGCCGATATAGCTCAAGCCGCAGAAATTATGAGTTCTTCTTTATCTGACAACGCAGACGGAATGATGGCGTCTGTTTACGATGCAACGGGGTTTGTATCAAAAGACGGCATTTCTTACGGAAGTAATAATCCATTATTGAAAGGAAGAGGCGGCAAAGATAATCATGGTGGAGGCGGAATGCCAGGAAGCCCAAGAGATTCTTCTGGAAGAGGTTTTGCAGGTACTGCTGACTACTCTTATGATGCAGAAACAGGCGTTCACTCTCTAGATTTTGAGCGTACCATTAAGACTCAGCGATTCACAAAAACAATGGCAGTAAGTATGAGACATATTTTCACTCATGAATCAGGTGCATTTGTAGTACTACCAAGAGAAAATAGAGATTCTGTAAATAGCATTTCATTCACAGCTACAAAAACAGGTTCTGAAACTGGTGATAAAAAAGAAGGTAACTTCTCTAAAGTTGATACTCTTTCAATGGACGGACTTAATGAAACTTCCGAATTGTTAACTCTTAATGGAACTCATACTGGCTCTGGCTTTATGAAAATGACACTAAGAAATGGCGAAGTTGTTGAACGAAGTCACTCAGTGTTCACAAAACTAACCAATGTTGTAATTGATAAAGCCCTAGTAAAAGCAAATCAAAATCTTGAAGAAGGTGTAACTGGTTCATTTGAATACCGAATTGTTACTGAAAATTCAAAAAGAGATGAAGGTGAAGTAATTATTGAAGGAATTGTTGAAATGACAGGCGATGGAACAGCTCTTATGACCTTTAAAGGTTTAAGCAAACGCGTCTACATCAATTTAACAAGTGGTGAAACACAATTTGAAAATTAATCTAACCCATAGTTGCAGGATAGAGTTCTTTCTTCCTGACTCATACAACGACACAAAACTAAAAAAGCCTGACTTTAACCGGTCAGGCTTTTTTTGCTTAGCATATTTTGGATTAATATTAACCCATATTTGGCTTTGCAGCCCAAGCGTTACAAAACCCTTTGTCAGATACTGGACCTGCAAATAGAGTACAACCTCCACAAGTAGCACCGGCAGCAGCTGGTTTAAATAAAGCACAACCTGTACAAACTTTCTTAGGGTCTGCTGACATATCAACATATTTGAAGGTTGTTCTTTTTCCTAATTCAGCTTCAGAAACACCCGTCATGTCTTTACATGGATCTGCTGCTTTTTTTACCATTTTTTTCTCATCTGATCCACCACCACATGCTGCTAAAGCTGCAGTTGAAACACCGGCAACACTTAATACACCGACTTTTTTGAGAAAATCTTTTCTTGAAATACTCATAATTTGAAAACTTTCTTTGGAGTTTATAATTGGATGAAATTTCCTTTTTATACCAATTAGAAGCAATCTAAATTCTCAATAAACGACAATTTAGACCGATTATAAAGAAGCGATATCGATATTTCTTATACTATTGTTATTACTTTATTTGCATCAATTATATTTCGAATATTTATAACAGTATTATTTAATGAGCAAAACGATCTGCTAATCGATGAATCAAATAGCCACTTTCTTCTAATGCTTGTTCGGCAAAATCTCCAAAAAAATCGCGAATAGCATTAAACTCTGTTATAAAACCATCTTTATCTCCGGTTTCTACTAATTGAGAGATTAGAAAATGGTGATTAAAAAAGTGCTTCAATAACTTACGTCTTTCTTCGTCTGAAAAAACGATATCGGCATACAAGCGAGCATCTTGGGCAAATATTCTTCCCGTCATCATTAATTCTGCTCTATAAATTGGACTTGAAAAATCAAGAATATCTTCTGGTTTTAAATCATAAGCTTTCATAAAAGAGCCGTGCAAAAGAGCCACAAAATGTCGTAAACCTTGAATCATATGCATGGCGTGATCATGCTTTTCTGGGTCTACAAATTTAACTCGCATACCCCACAATTCACATTGTTTACAAATCCATTCCGTTTGCTCATCATTTCTTCCTTTTGAGATTAACATCAACTGTTTGGATAAGTTTGGAACATCAGGACCATGCATGGGGTGCAAACTTAAAACTGGTCCAACATGTTTTTCCATCATTAATTCTAGTAATCCATTTTTCGTAGAAGTAAAGTCAGACAAAACAGCTTTTGGGGGTAAAAATTCAGCAATTTTTTCGATCACTTCACGGGTTAGATAAATAGGAACAGAAATAATAACCCAATCCACATTTTCACAAAGTGCTTCCACGTTTTGCCAATCATCTTTATCCAAAGTTCGAACATCATATCCGGTTGCTTTGGCGATTCGAGTATATAACCTACCCATCTCTCCGGCTCCACCAACAATCAATACAATTTTTGAGCTATCTGTTGATCTTGGAAATTCACTACTTGATTGATTATCACGTGAAGAACTCATAATCATTCTTAAAAAATCTTCTGCAAAGCTAGCATCTAAACCTCTTTGAACCGCCATTTCTCTAAACGATTCTATCTTCTCGTTTTCACGCTGCGCAACATATACAGGTAACTTGTTCTTGATTTTCGTTTCAATAACTTTATGAACAACGGTATTTCTCTGCTCAAGCAAGTCTAATATTTGACGGTCAATTTCATCAATTTCTAAGCGCGACTCATTAAGGTGATGCTGATTTTTCATTTTCTATGAAAATAGATTCGTTTCATGGTTGAATAATTAACTCAAAATATACTTTTTTAAACGAAATGTAGTTTACGTTTATCGCACATTATTCCATTTCAATTTCGTTTTAATGGGTTTTAAAACACCGACGTCTAGCAGGTACAACACCTACATGAATAACAGAGTCAAATCATAAAAAGAAGCCTTTATTAAGTTGTGTTATTAATTAAACACCTTTATTTGCAATTAGTTTTACAAAAATTGAAAGCTATAATCTATTTTAAGTACGCCATATTCAATCTTAATACAGGCTTTAAATGGCATCTATGCATTTTATCTAAATTTACTAACGTATTCTACATATAGCCTTGAGAAAAAACAACTTGCATCTATGCCAAAATTGTGAGAAATTATGAGGATTTTAAATAAAAAAGCGCTTTTTCAATATGGCAAAACTACGCAGTGGACTTAAGTATTTCATGACTCGCATAATTGATTACGCAGGGATGTTTCCGCCTGCTAAACTTCCGTTTACCGAAGCGTTTTCAAATTACTTGAACTATCAAAACGACTCAGATTCTTGGATGATGGAACGTTTTGTATTTCCAATAACAAAGCATAACGAAATAGCTTCTTTTCAGAAAGAATTATCGACGCATAAAAAGACTATTAACTTATCCATATTGCCTCAATACAGCGATTCTGAAGTAGTTTTTTTAGAGAATTTTAGAAACGATTTTGAACTTCTTAATCAAGCTACTAAAGATAGTCCTGCAAAATTTGATCTCAATTTTTTTGAATTTAAATTGCCAAAGAATCTTTTAGAGGCCGACCAAAATCACGTTTATCCCTTCTTTGATGAGTTGCTTTCCATTGCAAAAATTCATCCCATGCAAAAGTCGCAATTCTTTATTGAAATGACTATTGGCTCTGACTGGAAATACAGTATGAACCGATTCACAAATTTACTTACTTATTATCCTCAGGCAAAACACTTAGGTTTTAAGCTGCGCTGCGGTGGAATTACCTCTGATACTTTCCCCGAAGCATACATAGTTGCAAATGCGATTCATTTATGTCGCGAAAAATCATTACCCATAAAATTTACTGCTGGACTTCATCATCCACTTAGTCATTTTAACTCAAGCTTAAACACAAGAATGTATGGCTTCTTTAACATATTAGGGGCAGCCGTTTTATCGTACACCCATTTATTGAGTCTAAACGAATTGGAAGAAATGATTACAGAAGAAAGAATTGATCACTTTTCATTTGCTGATCAAGGTATGAAATGGCGAGATTATGTAGTGAATACCGAACAAATTAAACAAGCAAGAGAAAATTTTTGTATGGGTTATGGAAGCTGCAGTTTCGATGAACCTAGACAAGATTTACGCTCATTACAATTAATGTAAAACAAGTAGAACAACGATTTATGCAATTAACATTAGAACAAACCTGGAATCCTAATTTAACAAGTTTTATAAGCTCAGCTAAAGGTTCTTTATTCCCAATTCAACATTTACCTCTTGGTGTATTTAAACCCATTTCTGATGGAAATTATAGAATTGGCACACGTATCGGAAATTATGTTGTAGACTTATCCCGTCTTGATGATTACGGCATCTTCGATGAATTTAGCTGGGGGAGAAAAAAACTTTTTAATCGATTAAGATTAAATCGATTTATGGCTTTAGGTAATAAAGCTTCTGAAGAATTACGGTGTCGCCTAGCCTATTTACTGAGCGAGGATTGTGAAGAACTGAAAAATGATTCCGAATTACTTGAAGCCGCTCTTCATCATATTAATCATGTCATGTTAACGATTCCTGTTGAAATTAGCGATTATACTGACTTTTATTCTAGTAGGGAACACGCTACAAATATCGGGACCATGTTTAGAGGAAAAGATAATGCCCTAAACGAAAATTGGCTACACATGCCAATTGGATATCATGGTCGTGCTAGTACAGTTGTTGCAACCGATACTCAAATAAAAAGACCTTCAGGACAGTTAAAGCCAGACCCAAGTAAACCACCTATTTTTGGAGCTTGTAAACAAATGGACTTCGAATTGGAAATGGGGTTTTTTATTGGGAAACCCGGCAAAATGGGTCAACCCATATCTATTGATAATGCCGAAGAACATATTTGGGGAATGGTAGTTTTGAATGACTGGAGTGCAAGAGATATTCAAAAATGGGAATACATTCCTCTTGGACCTTTTTTAGCAAAAAATTTCGCGACCTCCATTTCGCCTTGGGTTGTAACTCGATTTGCATTAGAGCCATTCCGAGTAAACGCTCCTGAGCAAAATCCAAAGCCTTTAGATTATTTAACAGGAAAACAAGACGCTGCTTACGACATTCACATTCAAGCAGATATTAAATCTAATCAAATGGAAGAATGGCAAAAAATTTCACTAACCAACTTTAAATACTTGTATTGGACTCAAATCCAGCAAGTTGCACACCATACTATTACAGGTTGCAAATTAAGCACTGGCGATTTATTAGGATCTGGAACAATCAGCGGACCTACACCAGATTCTTATGGAAGTATGATTGAGTTGTGTTGGAGAGGCGAAAAACCAATTCAGCTTTCCGATGGAACTTCCCGTTCATTTTTACATGATGGAGATTCAATTCGAATGAGCGCCTGGTGCGAACATGCTGGTTATAAAATAGGGTTCGGCGACGTAATAGGTGAAATAATCCCTTAAAAAAATGAGATCCGCAACGTAATTTAGTTTTCAATAATTTTAATAATTATCCCCAAAAAACTAAACTCGTTGCGGAATCTCATTACTGTCTGAAAAAGCTTAAGTAGCGTCCAGTTGATGAATAGTCATTTACTCTTTATCGTGTGTGTTAGGTTTGTGCTAAGACGACTTACTTTCTAACATGTTGCATTTCAAGGATTTTCTGTGATATTACACAGTCTACTATGTGTAATAGCTCTTTGTATACATAAATAAAAAAAAGCCTTTACGAAAAAATCATAAAGGCTTTTTTGTTTAGTAAATTCAAACAAATTCGAAGTCAGTAAATAATATAGTACGCCTTCAACTGCTTATATACGGTAGAAATAATTACATTTATCATTACAATACTTGGAATAGCAAACAACATTCCTGTAAATCCAAAAAGTATAGAACCACCAGAAACACCGATTATTACAACAAGAGGATGCAAGTTTACCGCTTTTCCTAAGATTACCGGACCGAAATACGCATTGTCTAATAATTGAACGGTAATTACGACTAATACAACACCTAAAATAGCGCTCTCACTACTTAAAAATGGCAATAGGGGATCAATATTTTCAACAATCAAGGCATAACTAATCCCAACAATTAACCCAATTACGGGGCCTAAAAACGGGATTGCATTTGCCACTCCGGCTACCATTCCAATTAAAACAGCTGCCTGAAGTTCAAACCCTACTAACATTAAGCCGACAATGAAACAAATACCCACAAGGGTTGACTCTGTCAATGTTCCACGTAGATAAGATCCAATTGCATTATCGGCATTATCCATTGTAGTAAGCGACATTTCAAAATATCTATTTGGGATAAGATTCAATAATGAGTGCTTAATCTCTCCATCATCGAAAAGTATAAAGATGAACACAAAGGGAGTTAAAATCCAGTTAGAAATTGCAGAAAGCAATGCTGCTATTCTACTACTACCTGGTGCAGCAGCAAATGGATTGAATGACTTTTTATCGGCCCCTTCTTTTTCATCAACAACATCCTTTGATAAATAACCTAATTTCTTCAATTCCTCAAAACGCTTTACAGTTGATGGTTTTATTGGATACTGATTTTCTTCGGTAAACTGACTCATTTGGTATAATTTCTTCCCTTCATCTTCATTTAAGGATATAAAGCTTACAATTGAGTTTAGAATAGGAGTCAATTCTGCACCAAAAACAGATAACAACATATCTTTGCTTGGAGAGGAAGACTCTTCATTCGTAAAGTCTTGAAAATTCAAATACAGTTTATACTGAATATTTACTCTGAGTTCCAATTGCTCCTTCTCATCTGGCAACATAGATATAACTTGTCGGCCTAAAATAAATACCACAAAAATAAACCCGCCAAATAGCATTATTATACCTAGCCACTTCGGTATTCTATTTTTCATTAGCCATTTTAAACCAGGCATAGCTATATAGGCAGATATTAAACCAATTATAATTGGAAGAAGTAAGGCATTAAGAGTCCAAAATAAAATTGTAATTATTGAAACAATAAAAAAAGTAAGCGCTCCGTAAAAAATTCTAGATCGCTTAAGTCGCTCAGGATTCGTTTTGTTGATTGCCATACTCATCTTCAAGTTTTATAAGTAATTCATTTGTTGCTTTCAAGCGTAAACCGATAACCGTAGCCAATCGCCTCATAACTTTATTTCCTAAATCAGGATTGCTCTCAAAGAGTTTTTCTAAGTCAGATCTAAAAATTGCGACAGCAACTGTATTTTTTATAACATAAGCAGACGCTGATCTTTCAGAAGAATCTAAAAGTGCTAGTTCTCCAACAAAGTCTCCACTTCCAATTGTAGCTAATATTAACTCTTCTCCAGATTTACTTGAACGAGTAATTTGAACTGACCCTTCTTTGATAACAAACATCGCCGCTCCAGGCTGACCTGTTTCAAACATATATTCACCAGCTTCATACTTTCTCTCATAAAGTATTCTTGATACAACACTCAACTCCCTTTTCCTTAAATCTTGAAAAATGGGGATTTTCTTTAAAATGTCAGCTTCAGATTCTTGTTTTGAGAAGTTCAGTGCGCTAAAAATATTACCCCACAATGGAGCTATTTTACTTACAATTTGTTTAGCCATACTTGGAAATCATCTGTTCAGAATTTACATACCTTATGTTTAATATAGGAATAGTGAATCAGTTTTAAACAGTATTCTGATTCAATAAAGAACATTTTACTATTTATTTGTGAATTTATTCAGATGTTCACGCATCTCTTGTATCATTATCCCTAAATTATTTCTTAGCTCAAAAATTCTTGTATTTAATGGGAGATACTCCCTTTCGTTCATCAGACCTTCAACTTTTAACACTCTCATTAAATCAATTGAAAGGTTTACATGTAATAATGCCTTTTTAAAATAAGTGATAACAGCACCTAAAACGATTGGGTCTTCATGATCAAATGCAAGCCCAGCAGCATACTTTGTTGTTCC
>Ga0102814_10000860_pt1 | contig 21749 bp, 20 predicted proteins | sample ColrivemetaGS741_FD_79112 | JGI IMG/M metagenome (GOLD analysis project Ga0102814, IMG submission 79112) | Estuarine microbial communities from the Columbia River estuary - Flood tide ETM metaG S.741 | ecosystem: Environmental > Aquatic > Marine > Intertidal zone > Estuary | place: USA...
CAGAGCTTGAAGAGCTTGTTAATGTTAAAGGATTAAATTTCGGAATGGATTTAAGTAAATATAAATTAGATAAAGATTAATTAATCATATTTTGCTCCTCGCATGTCGAGTTTAGTAGCAAGATGATAAAACAAATGTCATGAGACACGGAAAAAAAATAAATCATTTAAGTAGACAAACTGCTCATAGAAAATCTATGTTAGCTAATATGGCTTGTTCTTTAATAGAGCATAAACGTATTAACACAACAGTTGCTAAAGCGAAAGCTTTGAAACAATTTGTTGAGCCAATGATTACTAAATCTAAAGAAGACACAACACATAACAGACGTATTGTTATGTCACGTTTAAGACAAAAAGAAGCAGTAGCAGAATTGTTTAGGGATGTTGCGGCTAAAATTGCTGATCGTCCGGGAGGATATACAAGAATTATAAAGCTTGGAAATCGTTTAGGAGATAATGCAGATATGGCTATGATTGAGCTTGTAGATTATAATGAAATTTATAACGCTACAAAACCAGAAAAGAAAACAACACGAAGAAGTAGAAGAGGTGGTGCAAAACCAGCCGCTGCTCCAGTTGTTGAACCGAAAGCAACAAAAGACGAAGAAGAATAAATGTTAATAAGCATTTAATATATAAAGGATAAACTATTTTAGTTTATCCTTTTTTTTTATTAGCGCCCATTGTAGTATTTTTGTATTAATTAGATAAAATTTTGTTGCAATATGAAGAATCTAGTCTTAGCATTGTTAATTACAGTAACTGCTTCATTAAAAGGACAGACCTTTGTGAGTTATACCTCAGTATCTGGTGGTGGTACAATAGATTCAAATTTAAATAAAAGGGATGCTGTTCAAGGCAGTACTTTTCTATTTAAAGATTGGAATAATTCTGCTAGGCTTTTTTGTACTGATCAGCGAATATTTGATGTTGAAAATATTAATTTCGACCTTAAAAACGATAAGTTTGCTTCGATGATATCAAAGGATTCCATTTTTATTTTTGACAATATTTTCAAAGTAAAAATAAACAATAGGCAGTTTGTTAGTTTAAAAAACAAATTTTATGAAACTATTTATTCGAGTAATAATAATTTTGTTTTTCTAAAAGAATATTTATTAAAAATTGAGCCCGAGTTACATAAAATAACAAACACAGTAATTGGTCCTGGGAAATATAATACTGAAAACAAATACTATATTTATAAAGATGGGGACATCGAAAAATTAACTTTAAATAAAAAACACATATTAGAAATAGTTAATTCAAAAGAATCATTAGTTATAAAATATGTAAAAAGTAACAGACTTTCTTTTTCTAGCGAAGAGGATATTGTTAAAATATTTCAATTCTATGATAGTCAGTCAAATGAATAAAATTTTTAAAAAAGGATAAACAATTTTAGTTTATCCTTTTTTTTTTAGAGATTTGCAAAACCTTTTTTCCACTTCGTGGGAATGTCACTAAATAAACATGAAATATCAAAAAAGACAAAAAGCCATCATTCTCCTTGCAGATGGGACCATTTTTTATGGAAAAGCAGTAGGGAACAAACAAGGTACAGCATTCGGTGAGGTATGTTTTAACACGGGAATGACGGGTTACCAAGAAATTTTCACAGATCCTTCTTACTATGGACAATTAATGGTAGCAACAAATGCCCATATTGGTAATTACGGAGTGAATAATGAGGAAGTAGAATCTGACTCGATTAAAATTGCGGGGCTTATTGTAAAGAATTTTAGTTATGAATATTCTAGAGATGCGGCTGATGATTCTTTAGAAAATTTTTTGAATGAAAATAATCTTTTGGCCATATCAGATGTAGATACAAGAGCTTTGGTAAGCTATATTAGAGACCATGGCGCTATGAACGCTGTTATTTCTACTGATGTTGATAATATTGAAGGATTAAAAAAACAATTAGCTGAAGTGCCAGAAATGAAAGGTCTGGAATTAGCATCTAAAGTTTCTACTAAAGAGCCTTATTATTTTGGAGATGCCAATGCAACTTACAAAGTAGCGGCTTTGGATATAGGAATTAAAAAGAATATACTTCGTAATTTAGCAAAGAGAGATGCTTATATAAAAGTGTTTCCATATAACGCAAAGTTTGAAGATTTAGAAGCTTTTAAACCAGATGGCTACTTTTTATCAAACGGACCTGGAGATCCGGAACCTTTGGTTGAAGCCCAAGCATTGGCTAAAGAAATTATTAAAAGAGATCTGCCATTATTTGGTATTTGTTTAGGTCATCAGGTTATAGCGCTTGCAAACGGTGTTTCAACTTATAAAATGCATAATGGCCATAGAGGTATTAATCATCCGGTTAAAAATTTAACGACAGGAAAAGGTGAAATTACATCTCAAAATCATGGATTTGCTGTAAACAGAGAAGAGTCTGAAGCACATCCAGATCTGATTGTTACACATGTTCACCTTAATGACCATACAGTGGCTGGATTAGCGATGAAGAACAAAAACTGTTTTTCAGTGCAGTATCATCCTGAAGCAAGTCCTGGTCCACATGACTCTGAGTATTTGTTTGACCAATTTATTGAGAATATAAAAAAATAAATATTTTTAAAAGCCTTTAAAATTGCAGAAATTTTAGAGGCTTTTATTTACTAAAACGTTATAGACGTGTTTTTGAGTATTTCTTTAAAAACATCCCAAAAAAAACAAGATTAAAACGTAAATTTGAACTATTATAAAAGATAAAATAAATAAATTATGAGTATAATTATAAATATACACGCAAGACAAATTTTGGATTCTAGAGGAAATCCAACCGTGGAAGTAGATGTTGTTACAGAAAATGGACTTTTAGGAAGAGCTGCTGTGCCTTCTGGCGCTTCGACTGGAGAACATGAAGCTGTTGAATTACGTGACGGAGGAAAAGCATATATGGGAAAAGGTGTTTTAAAGGCTGTAGATAACGTAAACTCTATAATTGCTCCAGAATTAATGGGAGTATCAGTTTTTGAACAAAATTTAATTGATCAGATAATGATTGATTTAGATGGTACCAAAAATAAATCTAAATTAGGGGCTAATGCTATTTTAGGTGTTTCTTTGGCAGTTGCAAAAGCAGCGGCTAACGAACTAGATATGCCTTTATATCGTTATGTTGGTGGTGTATCTGCGAATACACTTCCTGTACCTATGATGAACATTATTAATGGTGGTTCTCATAGTGATGCACCTATTGCGTTTCAGGAATTTATGATTATGCCAGTAAAAGCAAAAAACTTTACACACGCTATGCAAATGGGAACTGAGATTTTCCATAACCTTAAAAAGGTTTTACACGATAGAGGTTTAAGTACTGCGGTTGGTGATGAAGGTGGATTTGCGCCTACATTAGCTGGTGGAACAGAAGATGCTTTAGACTCTATTAAAGTAGCTGTTGAAAACGCGGGATATACTTTTGGCGGTGATATTATGATTGCTTTAGATTGTGCTGCTGCAGAATTTTATGTGAACGGAAAATACGACTATACGAAATTTGAAGGTGATAAAGGTAAAGTAAGAACTTCGGCTGAACAAGCTGAGTATTTAGCTGAATTAGCTGCTAAATATCCAATTATCTCTATTGAAGACGGTATGGATGAAAACGATTGGGATGGTTGGAAATTATTAACTGATAAAATTGGTGATAAAGTACAATTAGTAGGTGATGATTTATTTGTTACCAATGTAGAGCGTTTATCTCGTGGTATTGAGCAAGGTATCGCTAACTCAATTTTAATTAAAGTAAACCAAATCGGTTCGCTAACTGAAACTATCGCTGCCGTAAATATGGCTAAAAATGCGGGTTACACATCGGTTATGTCTCACAGATCTGGTGAAACTGAAGATAACACCATCGCAGATTTAGCGGTTGCGTTAAACTGTGGTCAAATTAAAACAGGTTCTGCGTCTCGTAGCGACCGTATGGCGAAATATAACCAATTACTTCGTATTGAAGAACAATTGGGTGAAACAGCTTATTTTCCTCAAGAAAAAGCGTTTAAAATAAAATAAAGTCAAAACAATTAAATTTTATAGGCCAAATTCTTAGTTGAATTTGGCTTTTTTTATGTCTTCAAAGTTTGTTTGTACTTTATGTAACATTTGTTACAAGTCAAATATTTAGTGATATAAGTCATATTTTAAATGCTTAATTAAGGATAAATTTAAAAATGAAAATTTTCACTAAACATTTAAAAATAATATCATGAATAATTTAAAAAACAAATTATATGAAAAGATTCTAAAGCATAGGCCAAGAACTAGCAGATTATTGAATGAATTTGGAACTAAAGTTATTGATAAAGTTACTATAGAACAAGTCATAGGTGGGATGAGAGGAATTAAAAGTTTAGTTACTGATATTTCTTATTTAGATCCTATGGAAGGCATACGCTACAGGGGTTATACATTACCAGAAGTTTTAGAGAAATTACCGAAACCTAAGGGAGCTGAAATGCCTTATGTGGAGGGGCTTTATTATTTGTTACTTACGGGTGATATTCCAACTTCAACAGAAGTGGAAGAATTAGTCGTTGATTTTAACAATCGAAGAACTTTACCACAATACGTTAGAAATGTAATTGATGCTTTTCCCAGCGAAAGCAGTCCAATGGCTATTTTGTCCGCTGCGGTAATGAGTTTGGAAAGGGAATCTCTGTTTAGCACAAAATACAAACAAGGTATGAGTAAATTGGATTACTGGGATGCGACATATGAAGATGCAATGAATCTATTATCTAAAATGCCTGTAATTGGAGCTTATATTTATAATAAATTATACCATCCTGAAAAAGGACATCGATTCTGTGATCCAAAACTTGATTTAGGGGCAAACTTTGCTTACATGATGGGAAAAGATAAACCTTATGATGATGTTTCAAGAATGTATTTTATTATACATGCGGATCATGAAAGTGGAAATGTTAGTGCTCATACGGCTCATTTGGTAGCGAGTTCATTGTCTGATGTTTATTATGCTAACTCAGCGATGATTAACGGTTTGGCAGGACCATTGCACGGATTGGCAAATCAAGAAGTATTACGTTGGCTACAAGGATTAAGAGAAGAAATGGGAGGGAAATTGCCGTCCGAAGATGAAATGAAAAAATATGTTTGGGATACTTTAAATAGTGGACAAGTAATTCCTGGCTATGGTCATGCAGTTTTAAGAAAAACGGATCCAAGATACTTTGTGCAACGTGAATTCTGTTTAAAACATTTACCGGATGATGAAATATTTAAGTATGTAGATGCGCTTTACAAGATAGTACCTGATATTTTAGTAGAACAAGGCAAAGCGAAAAACCCTTGGCCAAATGTAGATGCCCAATCTGGTGTTGTACAATGGCACTATGGGGTAACTCAATATGATTTTTATACTGTATTATTTGCAATAGGACGATCTATAGGAGTATTGTCTAACCTTGTTTGGGATAGAGCTTTAGGGTATTCTCTTGAAAGACCGAAATCTGTCACAACTGATATGTTAGAAAAAATGGTTAAAACCGAAAATGAATTAGCAACGTCTAATTAAATTTCACAAATAAAATTTCAAATATTTATAATAACGTTTGTTTTTTGACAAACGTTATTTTTTTTAAAATTAATTGCCAATAATTGTATTTAATTAATTAAATAGTAGTACTAATTTTTGTAATTTAGCAATACTAATTAAAGTATCAAAATTATTCAAACTTATGGCAAATACTGCGACCATCGAAGTCAACGGAAAAAAAATAGAACTTCCTGTAATAAAAGGAACAGAAAATGAATTAGCGATTGATATTTCTAATTTTAGAAGTGCATCTGATGGTGTCATTACAATAGATCCAGGATTTAAAAATACGGGTTCTTGTGAAAGTGCCATTACGTTTTTAGATGGTGAAAAAGGTATTTTAAGATATAGAGGCTATTCTATTGAAGAACTGGCTGAAAAAGCAGATTTTTTAGAAGTAGCTTACCTGTTAATATTTGGTGAACTCCCTTCAAAAGAGACGTTAGATAAGTTTCATTCAGATATTAAGTCGTATTCAATTGTTGATGAAGATATTCGAAAAATAGTAGATGCCTTTCCAAAATCTGCGCACCCTATGGGTGTAATTGCATCCCTTACGAGTGCATTAACAGCTTTTAACCCTTCGTCAGTAAATGTTAATTCTGAAGAGGATATGTATAAAGCCATTTGTAAAATACTGGGAAAATTTCCGGTATTAGTAGCTTGGACACATCGCAAAAAACAAGGATTACCTTTAGACTATGGAGATAAAAATTTGGGATATGTAGAAAACATCTTAAAAATGATGTTTAAACAACCTAATGAAGAGTATGTGTTAAATCCGGTTTTAATTAATGCACTAGACAAGTTATTAATTCTTCATGCAGACCACGAACAAAACTGTTCTACTTCAACCGTAAGAATAGCGGGTTCATCTCACGTTGGGTTATTTGCTTCTTTATCTACAGGTATTTCTGCACTTTGGGGGCCACTTCACGGTGGTGCTAACCAAGCAGTGTTAGAAATGTTGGAGGCAATAAAGGCAGATGATGGCGATACTAAAAAATATATGTCTAAAGCAAAAGATAAAGACGATCCTTTCCGTTTAATGGGCTTTGGTCATCGTGTTTATAAAAACTTTGATCCCCGTGCAAAAATCATAAAAAAGGCGGCTGATGAAGTATTAAGCGATTTAGGAATTGCTGACCCAATTTTAGATATCGCTAAAGGTCTTGAAAAAGAAGCTTTAGAAGATCAATACTTCGTTGATAGAAAATTATATCCTAACGTCGATTTCTATTCTGGAATTATTTATAGAGGTATGGGTATTCCAACGGATATGTTTACAGTTATGTTTGCATTAGGTCGTTTACCTGGTTGGATAGCACAATGGCGCGAAATGCGATTAAATAAAGAACCTATTGGACGACCAAGACAAATATATGTTGGAGCAACACATAGACCTTTTGTTCCTGTAGAAAAGCGATAAACGAATTTAGTAAAAAAACCAAGGAGCTTCATAACTATACATTATGAAGCTTTTTTATATTTACACCATGTTACAACTTAAAATAAAAAACGAAACTTCGAGGCTTAGAGCCGTAATTTTAGGAACCGCAGAAAGTAATGGACCTACACCTAGTGTAGAAGATTGTTACGATCCTAAAAGTGTTGCACATGTGCGTTCAGGAACATATCCAAAAGAAGAAGATATGATTTGTGAATTGGATGCTGTGGCTGCTATTTTTAAAAAGTACGATGTAACTGTTTTTAGACCTAAGGTTATTAAAGACTGTAATCAAATTTTTTCTCGTGATATAGCATTTGTTATTGAGGATAAAATAATTAGAGCTAATATTTTGCCAAACAGAGAAAAGGAAATTGAAGCTATTAGATACGTTTGGGACCAAATAGATAGAAAGAACAGAATTGTTTTACCTCCACAATGTCATGTAGAAGGTGGAGATGTCATGCCTTGGAATGATTATATTTTTGTTGGCACGTATTCGGGCAAAGATTATCCGCAATTAATTACCGCTCGTACCAATATGGAAGCGGTTATTGAAATACAAAAATTGTTTCCTAATAAAATTGTTAAGTCTTTCGAACTTCGAAAATCAAATACCAACGCCAAAGAGAATGCCCTGCATTTAGATTGTTGTTTTCAGCCCATTGGAAAAAACAAAGCCATCATACATAAAAATGGATTTTTAATAGAAAGCGACTATAATTGGCTAGTAAATTTCTTTGGAAAAGAAAACATATTTGAAATCACAAAAGATGAAATGTATGAAATGAATAGCAATATTTTTTCTATTTCAGAAGATATTATAATTTCAGAACAAAACTTTACGCGATTAAACACGTGGTTAAGACAACAAGGTTTTACGGTTGAAGAAGTGCCTTATGCCGAAATAGGCAAACAAGAAGGTCTGCTGCGTTGTACAACGATGCCTTTGGTTAGAGATTAATATTTTAATGGTTAAAAAGTTTTTTAGTCTACTTAAGAATTGTATTCTCTACAATTACTGGGTACACATATCCGGCTCCAAAATCTTTATTTAAAGATACGGTACCTTCAAATATTACAATATCTCCTATTTTTACTTCGTCTTTAGTTGTAAAAGTAAGATCAGATTTCCCTTCAAAACTGGAGCCATCTTTAAGATGTACCCAATTACGGTCCATAATACCATTGTTTATTTTTACAACTTGTCCTTGAACAACTATTTTTTTATTTGCAAAGTCACTGGTGTTTTTGTAGAGTTCCCCAATTGTAATGCCGCCTGGAGCACGTTCTACGTGGATATCATCTTGTAATTCTTGAACTTTTACTCCTTTATGAATCGAGTCATTTGGTAAAGAAGATGTTTCAATTATTGGTGTTTTACTAACATAATCTATAAACAAAATTTTATCAAATACGCGGTTTAATTCTTTACTACTAAAATCTACCATTTCAATGGCATCCTTATAATAAAGATCGGAATTAACCTTTGGATCCATTTTACTAACAGCTACCCAATAATCTTCATCATTTTCAGCAACAAATAGATACGTATAGTTACCTGTTTGTAAAACCTCCTTAACTTTTACTTGATGGATACCTGAGTCATTGTTGTCCGATAAATATTTTTTATTTTTATCCTTGCAGGATGTAAATATGATTAATGAAAAAATAAAGATTAGTGATGATTTCATGATATTAAGATTTAAATAATATTAAAAGTTGAGCTAAATAATGTTACAAAGATACTATAAAAACTGAAGTTGATTAGCTTCCACATGTCATTAAATACATATGTTTAAACAAGAAAATGTATAATTTTTATAAATTTGAAAAGGAAGTGTTTTATGACATAAAAAATCTTATTTAATTTTTTAGTTTATTCATGAATTTGGTAAGATTATCAAGTGCTTTTTGTGTTGCCAAATCTTGAAATGCATCTTAGAAACATGTTTAGTATTCATTATAAAGTGATTCTACTATGGGTTTATCTGTTCTTTTTCCATTTATGTGCAAAGTCGATATGTTTCCAATTTTAAAAGTTATAATTTTGTAATACTAATTAATGATGATGCAACAAACTACAAATACTATTTTAATGATTCGTCCAATAAACTTCAGGATGAATGAGCAAACTGCTGTAAACAATTATTACCAAAAAGTAGTAGATAATTTATTGCCACAAACTGTTAATGCTAAAGCCCAACAAGAGTTTGATGACTATGTTGAAAAACTAAAAGGCATTGGTGTTGATGTAATTGTTGTGGATGATTCTACGAAATTTGATACACCAGATTCTATTTTCCCAAACAACTGGGTATCGTTTCACGAAAATGGTGACGTGGGCTTGTATCCTATGTTTGCAGAGAACAGACGTTTAGAGCGACGAGAAGACGTTTTAGAGGCTATTGAAAAAGCAGGGTTTGTTATTAAAAATATAATTGATTACACCGCTGCCGAAGAAGAACATCTCTTTCTTGAAGGTACTGGTAGTATTGTGTTAGATAGAATTAATCGAAAAGCATATTGTGCTATATCGCCTAGAGCAGATGAAGATTTGTTTATTGAGTTTTGTGAAGATTTTGAATATATGCCTGTTATTTTTAATGCAAACCAAACAGTGAATGGCGCGCGTAAAGCTATTTATCATACCAACGTTATGATGTGTTTGGGTGAAACCTTCGCGGTTATTTGTTTAAGTTGTATTGATGATAAAAAAGAACGTAGAAATGTAATTGACCACTTAAAAGAAGATGGTAAAGAGATTATTGATATTACTGAAGCACAACTAAATAGTTTTGCTGGGAATATGCTACAAGTAAAAGGGGCAAAGGATAAAAGTTATTTAGTGATGAGTCAGGCAGCTTATGATTCATTAACTGAAAATCAAATAGAAAGATTAAAAAAGCATACAAACATACTATCCAGTTCTTTAAATACTATTGAAGCTTGTGGTGGTGGAAGCGCACGTTGTATGATGGCAGAAGTGTTTTTGCCAAAGGCTTAATTTAAATTTATAAAGTTTTTTGCGTTAGGGATTATAGTGAAAATCCTTTTTGTGAGGTACGAGCAAAAAGATTGTAACGAAAAGCCCGACCCTTGTGGTAACCTGCCCGCCGGCAGGCAGACGCCCAAAGAATACTACGAAGGTCTTGATTTTGGTAATTGCACGTAGAACGTTGTGCCGACATTTACAGTACTTTCTACCCAAATTTTTCCGCTGTTTAATTCTACCAATTCTTTACAAATTGATAAGCCTAAACCAGTTCCTTTTTCGTTATTGGTGCCAACAGTGGTAAAGGAATTGCTTTTAAATAGTTTTTCAATATTTTGTTTAGAAATACCAATACCAGTATCTGCAATACTAATAATACAACTTCCATTACTTATATGATTTGAAATAGTAATAGTGTCGCCTCTTTTACAGAATTTTAAGGCGTTAGCAAGCAGGTTTTGCACTACGATTTCGAACATGCTTCTATCGGCATATGCAAAATCACGCAACGAATGGTCTATTAATTCGATGCCTTTGTTCTCCATACGTTGCTCTACTAATCTAACCTTATCTTCAAAAACCTCCTGCACATCAAATAATGTTGGTTTTGGTTCTAACGATTGCATTTGAGACTTAGACCAGTTTAATAAGTTATATAAAAGCAACGATGCATTGTTGGCATTTTCACTTAATTCCGGAATTAAATTATCGAATTCTTCTCTAGATAACGAACCGTCTTTCAATAAATCTATAAACCCGTTTATGGAAGAAAGCGAGTCTTTTAAATCGTGAGAAACAATTGAAAACAATTTATCTTTTACATTATTTACGTTTTCAAGATGCTTAGTTTGCTCTAAAAATGCTTCATTTTGTAATTCTATTTTAAGATTCTTTTCTTCTAACTCTTGTGTGTATTTTATATTGCTATTTCGCTTTAAATAAATTAAAATTAAAAAGGTAGAGACTATAACAAGTGCGGCCAAAAGACCGTAAAATATTAATTTAAATTTATCGAATTCTTCTTTTGTACCGGTATAGTTGGCAGAAGAAGGTTCGATGGTATTGGCATTTAGTAATTCTTTTTCGAAATTCGGATTAAATTCTAAATCAACGGAGTCAGCATTTTTAAAATTCAAAGCTGAATTATTATAAAGACTATTTTTTAAGTTGAAATATTCACGCTGCCAAATAAAGGCTCTGTCAAATTTTCTATTTGTTGAGTCTAAAGCAATCATTAATTTATAGTACCTGAGTAATTCGGGTTTATTATTAATGCTTTTTGCTATAGAACCAGCTTCAAAAAGTTGTTGTTCGGCTAATGTTAAACGTTCTGTTTGAAGGTTTAACGCACCTAAACTATTAAGTGATAATAAAATCCCAGCTTTATTGTTTGCCTTTCTATTAATTTCTAATCCTTCTAATAGATATTGCGAAGCCTTGGTGAAATCGTTAAATTTCAAATATTCTGAACCCAACCTTGGGTAAATACTACCACGTAGAGTATCAATACTGGCGTTAGAGCCATTTAAAACTTTTTCGTAATATTCAATAGCTTTTCTGTTTTCATTCTTAAGCGAATAAAGTTCAGCTAACTGGATGTTAGATCGAATAAGCCCTTTTGTGTCTTTTATTTGTGCTTGAATTTCGCTGGCTTTTAAATTAAAATCAATTGATTTTTCGACAGCATTTATTTTATAGTAGGCATTTGCTAAATTGCTATATGCTAAACTAAGGTCTTTTAAAAGGTTCTGTTTTTCTAATTCCTTAATGGCTGCTAACGAATATTGTAATCCTTTAGCATAATTACCCCGTTTAATCTCTATTAAGCCTATGCTATTATTAACTTTTGCAACACCAAGTGAATCGTTAAGTTGATTATATAAATCTTTAGATTTGGTATAACTACTTACCGCATTAATATAATCGCCTTTTTCTGCGTAAATTAAAGCTTTGTAATACGTTATCTCTGCTATGCCTCGGGTGTATTTTAAACTGGATGAAAGTTTCTCACTTTCAATAATATATTTTGCAGCTCTATCATAATCGCTTAATTCGTAAAGCGATTTAATAAGTTTTAAAGAGGTATTAACTTTTAAAGTGTCTTGAGCGGCGTATGCCAATTGTAAGGAAAGACTATCTATCTCTTTAGTTTGTGATAAACCAAAGAAATAAGATAAAAATATAATTAAAGTAATTATTTTCCTCATACTACTTATACATTGCAACTAGTAATAAAGCAATAAACGAATTTGCTTTATTTGAGGGAAATAAAGATCGCTTTATCAAGCTGTAATATTATGTTAGTTTAAATAGTTTCCCATAAATGGATACTATTAATAGCTTTTACTTAACAAAAATTGTAAAAAGGCTTTTTAAAATCTAATTTCTGCGTTTTAATACCAATAAATTAGTTAAACAGACATAGTAAAAAAGGGTAAAAAACCGACGAATAGATAAACGGCAAATATCATAGAATAATAACACTTTTGTCGATGAAATGCAATCCGGTTTTATTTGGAATTGGAATGTTCGACTAACTTCGTTTTTTATAAAACGTGAAATATAATTTAATGCTTTAATAAAAGTTTTATCTTTGCTCACTTAAAAAAGTGACTATAAATGAACCTTCAAGAAACTTTATCAAATCAAGTAAAACTAGCCATTAAATCAGCCTTTAATATTGAGTTGGAAACGGTAGAATTTCAAGCAACAAGAAAGGAGTTTGCCGGAGATATTACAGTAGTGATTTTTCCTATGCTTAGATTCATTAAAGGAAATCCTGTTCAAATAGGTGAAACTATCGGCGATTATTTGGTAAAAAAGGTTGATGAAGTTAAAGCATATAATGTTGTAAAGGGTTTTTTAAATATTGAAATAAGCGATGCATATTACATTAACTTTTTCAACAATATAAAAGATAAAGAAACCTTTGGTTTTGTTTCGCCAAAGGCGGATGAAAAAGCAATTATGGTTGAATATTCGTCACCAAATACGAATAAGCCTCTTCATTTAGGACATGTTCGAAATAATCTATTGGGTTTTAGTGTTGCCGAAATTTTGAAAGCATCTGGTAAAAGAGTTTATAAAACACAAATTATAAACGATCGCGGAATACATATTTGTAAAAGTATGCTCGCCTGGAAACTATTTGGAAACGATGAAACACCAGAATCTACAGGTTTAAAAGGCGACAAGCTGGTTGGTAATTATTACGTGAAATTCGACCAGGAATACAAGAGGCAGATTAGTAATCTAATGGATTCTGGTAAAACGGAGGATGAAGCCAAAAAAAACGCGCCTATTTTATTAGAAGCACAAGACATGCTTTTAAAATGGGAAGCAGGCGATAAGGAAGTAGTTTCACTTTGGAAAAAAATGAATGGTTGGGTGTATGAAGGGTTTAACGAAACATATAATAATTTAGGTGTTGATTTCGATACTTTGTATTATGAAAGCGACACGTATTTATTAGGAAAGGAATTTGTAGCTGAAGGATTAAAATCGGGTGTTTTTTTGAAAGAAGCCGATAATTCTGTATGGTGTGATTTAACCGAAGATGGGTTAGATAAAAAAATAGTACAGCGTTCTGATGGTACAGCAGTGTATATGACACAGGATATTGGAACCGCTATACAGCGTCTTAAAGATTTTCCCGATGTTGGTGGTATGGTTTATACTGTTGGCAATGAACAAGATTATCATTTTCAGGTCTTGTTTTTAATTTTGAAAAAGCTAGGTTTTGAATGGGCTAAAAACCTGTATCACCTTAGTTATGGTATGGTTGATTTACCAAGCGGTAAAATGAAGAGTAGAGAAGGCACCGTAGTAGATGCCGATGATTTAATTGATGAAATGGCTTCAACCGCGGGTGAGATCTCAGAAGAATTAGGAAAACTAGATGGCTATTCAGAAGAAGAAAAGCAAGAATTATATAAAACTATTGGGTTAGGTGCTTTAAAGTATTACATACTAAAAGTGGATCCTAAAAAGAGAATTTTGTTCGATCCAAAAGATTCTATAGATTTTCAGGGAAATACTGGTCCTTTTATCCAATATACCTATGCAAGAATTCAGGCAATTTTAAGAAAAGCAGATTTTGATTTGTCGGTTAATATTGAAATTCCGTTACATGAAAAGGAAAAAGAGCTTTTAAAACAATTAGAATTATTTCCAGAAGTAATTCAAAATGCCGCTTTACAACACAGTCCGGCATTGGTTGCAAATTACACTTATGATTTGGTGAAAGAATTTAATTCGTTCTATCAAAACGTTTCAATTTTAGGAGCCGATAACTTGAAAGAAAAAACATTTAGAGTACAGCTTTCTAAAAAAGTTGCATCAACCATTAAAAATGCGTTTAATGTTTTAGGAATTCAGGTGCCTGAGCGTATGTAGTTTTTAGATTAAGATAAAAGCAAAGGATTATTTGCCGTATAAAAAGTACTTGTCTACTAGATCAATATAAAGTCGTTTGGCTTCATCTTGAGAAATGTTTTTCACTTGAAATAAAGCATTGGTTTTAAAAGCATTTATAATTGCTTTTTTGCTACTAGGTCGACTGTAATTGTTTGTGGCTTTTTTGTAGTAAGCATATAGATTCAGCAGGATGTCCGCGGGAAAAGGCTCTGTAAAAGCATTCACGCGGTCTACAGCATCTTGAAACTCTATTTCTAATTCTTCACTATTCATTATAATTCGGCAATAATACTTTCACCTCCACGAACTTTTTGGTTAAGTTTTACTTTTATGTTTGTGTCTATGGGTAAAAATAAATCAACGCGCGAACCAAATTTTATAAAGCCAGAATCACCACCTTGTATTGCTTTGTTATCAACTTTAGCATAATTTACAATACGTTTTGCCAGAGCTCCTGCTATTTGGCGATATAAAACTTTACCATAGGTTTCATTTTCAACTACAACAGTGGTTCTTTCATTTTCCTCACTTGCTTTAGGATGCCATGCAACCAAATATTTCCCTGGGTGGTATTTACTAAAAATCACTTTACCACCAATTGGATAACGTGTTACGTGAACATTTATTGGCGACATAAAGACACTTACCTGTAAGCGTTTCTCATTGAAAAATTCTTTTTCAAAAACTTCTTCAATTACAACGACCTTACCGTCTACCGGAGAAACAACCTGTTTGTTATTTAAAACAGTATGCCTTTTTGGGTTTCTGAAAAATTGAAGAATTATAATTAAAAACGCCAATAAAACAAGCATGATTAGAGTTCGTAACCATGTAAGTGAAATGAAAAAATCTGTTATTAAAACACATCCAACAACAAACAGAAATGTGATTATTATAATTTTATAACCCTCTTTATGAAACATATGAAAAAATTCTTAAAAATAAATATATAAAAGGAGCAGCAAAAATAATGCTATCCAATCTATCTAGCAAGCCACCATGGCCTGGCATAATCACGCCACTATCTTTTACGTTAGCCTGTCTTTTAAACTTTGACTCTATTAGGTCGCCTAATGTGCCAAAAACACTTATAATGATACTTAAAAATAACCAGCTATTAAAGTTTAAAGTCTTTGTAAAGGTAGCAATAAAATAGCTTGCAATACAGGAAAAAAGCAATCCGCCTAAGAAACCTTCAACAGTTTTTTTTGGTGAAATCTTTTCAAAAAGCTTTTGTTTTCCAAAATTCTTGCCAACTAAATACGCAAAAGAATCGTTTACCCAAACCAATATAAAAGAACCTAATAATACATTTGGGTTATAGTTTTCGTGATAGTTAGTAATCAGAATTAGAAAAATGAACGAGCTTGATACATAAAACGTTGTAAGTATAAAACGTTTGGTGCTAAAAAGTGGGATTGTTTTTTCTGAAAACAAATCTTTAATTAAAAACAACTCAACAAATATAGTTAGTACTAAGAGGATCTGAGTAGCTTGGACTAATCCTTCACTGGATTTTAAGATTAGTGGCCAATAAACAAAAATGCCATATAGCAAAATAAAAATCAAATAAGGAATGATACTTTTTAATTGGATTAATTTCTTAAACTCACCTAAACAGATAAGACCGAAAATAAAAAACAAGGCGATTAATGAAGGCTCATAATTTAGACACAAAACTAATAATGTCACGTAAAGTATACCAGAAAGTGATCGAGTAAGAAATTCTTTCATTCTAGAGGTCTTCTAAGAGTAGTAAGTAAAGGTTCTTTGCACTGCTTCCATAACTTAAAAAATCTTTATCGTCGCCAGATTTAAAGTGTTTTATAGTGGTAATATTGGTTGGTATTTTTTGTTTATTTTTAAATTTAATTCCTCTTAAACCTTCGCCAATATTTTCAACAATCTGACTTGTAGTGGCAAACACTATAAAACTTACAGGTAATTCAGGAAGTCTTTTTTCAAATATTTGTTTTGAAGAAATAAGTAGAGAACCATCATTGGCAATCAAATTTTCGCAGGTTGTTAAGAAAAAGGTTGAGTCACTAATTTTTGTTGTAGGCTGTAAATTCGAGTTTTTAAATTTTTCTTTTAGATTAATATCTAATATTAATGCATTTTTATCATCCCAATCATTCTCTTCAATGATACTTTGTAAATTTTGGAAAATCTCATTTAAATTTTCACAATACAAGAATTTCCCTCCGTTAGCTTTAAAATTAATAGTGAATTTTTCATCTATAGGCAGCTTAATTTCAGGCATATATTTACCCCTGTCGTTAGACTTTATTTCTTTTGTGGATAGATCTGATTTCAGACCAAAAATTTTTCTAAAAAGACTCATTTAGTAAGCTGCTATTAATAAAATTCTTTTTAAGGTTATCAAATATAAAAAATCTTAAATTAACCATGGAGTTAATTTAAGATTTTTACTTAAAGCTTAATAAATATAAAATAACATTTATTCTTCTTGTTTTTTAATCTCCTCTTTATCAAAGGGACGCTGTCCAAATATTTTTTCAAGATTATCTTTAAAAATAACTTCTTTTTCAAGAAGAACTTCAGCGAGCTGTGTAAGTTTGTCTTTATGTAACTCTAAAAGTTTGATAGCGCGTTTGTATTGCGTCTCAATAATATCTGAAATTTCTTTGTCAATTAACTCTGCAGTTTGTTCACTGTATGGTTTTGTAAAACCATATTCGTTTTGACCAGAAGAGTCATAATAGGTTAAATTTCCGATTTTATCACTTAAACCATAAATGGTAACCATGGCTCTTGCCTGTTTAGTAACTTTTTCTAAATCACTTAAGGCACCTGTAGATATTTTATCGAAAATAACTTTTTCTGCAGCACGACCGCCTAAAGCAGCACACATTTCATCAAGCATTTGTTCTGGATGAACAATTAAGCGTTCCTCAGGTAAATACCATGCAGCCCCTAATGATCGTCCACGAGGTACAATAGTAACCTTTACCAATGGCGCAGCATGTTCAAGCATCCAGCTTACAACAGCATGACCAGCTTCGTGAAAAGCAACGGCTCTTTTTTCGCTAGGCGTTACAATTTTATTTTTCTTTTCTAATCCACCAATAATTCTATCTACGGCATCAAGAAAATCTTGTTTATCTACGGCTTTTTTTCCGTTACGTGCAGCAATTAAAGCAGCTTCGTTGCATACGTTAGCTATATCGGCACCAGAAAACCCAGGTGTTTGTTTCGATAAGAAATCTAAGTCTAAATCTTTTGCCTTTTTTAAAGGTCTTAAATGTACCTCAAAAATTTCTTGACGCTCTCTAACATCCGGTAAATCAACAAAAATTTGTCTGTCAAAACGTCCGGCACGCATTAAAGCAGTATCTAAAATATCCGCTCTATTGGTAGCAGCAAGAACAATAACATTGGTGTTTGTACCAAAACCATCCATTTCTGTTAATAATTGGTTTAAAGTGTTTTCGCGCTCATCGTTACTTCCAGACATGGCGTTTTTACCTCTGGCACGACCAATGGCATCAATTTCATCGATAAATATGATAGATGGTGATTTTTCTTTTGCTTGTTTAAATAAATCTCTTACTCGAGAAGCTCCAACACCAACAAACATTTCAACGAAATCCGAACCTGATAATGAGAAGAAAGGCACTTTAGCTTCACCTGCAACGGCTCTTGCTAATAATGTTTTTCCTGTCCCAGGAGGGCCTACCAATAAGGCGCCCTTTGGTATTTTACCACCCAATGAGGTGTATTTTTCTGGGAATTTCAGAAAGTCAACAATTTCTTGAACTTCCTCTTTTGCACCTTCTAATCCAGCAACATCTTTAAAGGTTGTTTTAACCTCGGTATTTTGGTCGAAAAGTTTTGCTTTAGATTTTCCAATATTAAAAATTTGCCCGCCAGCACCTCCGCCAGCACCACCAGACATACGGCGCATGATGAAAATCCAAACACCGATTAGTAAAATAAAAGGAAGTAATCCCATTAAGAGATTGCCCCAGTTATCCGTTTCAGTGTCGAATTTTATAATAGGTTTGCTAGATAAATTTTTAGTGATTTCATTTAACTGATTTTCAAAATTTTGAAGATCACCAAATTCAAATTTATAATTCGGAAGTTTTGTTGCTGAAGGTATAAACGATGTTGGTTTAGACTTTTTATGAATTTCCTTAGTTTCTGCCTCAGATGTTAAATACACTTTCGCAACTCTGGTATTTTTTATTATATCTACCTGTTCTACATCGCCATCTTCCAAATATTTAAAAAATTCAGATGGGTTAGTGCTTTTACCTTCTTCATACCCACTATTATTAAACAATTGAAACCCTAGGAATAGGGCAATTAATATACCATAAATCCAGTACGGACTGAATTTAGGTTTGTTGTCATTTATGTTTTTTTTCTCGTTTGCCATTCTATTTTTTTAGTAACTAGTTTCTATTACTGTTGTTTTAGCATCACCCCAAAGGCTTTCAATATCGTAATACTGTCTTATTTGTTTTTGAAAAACATGTACAACAACATTAACATAATCCATTAACACCCATTCGGCATTATCCATGCCCTCGGTATGCCAAGGATGATCTTTAAGTTCTTTACTAACTTTCTTTTGAACTGAATTAACTATGGCGTTCACTTGAGTGTTTGAAGTTCCTTCACAAATTATAAAGTAATCGCAAACTGTGTTTTCAATTTCTCTTAAATCCAGAATATTTATTTCTTTTCCTTTAACATCTTCAATACCACTAATTATAACAGAAATTAATTGGTCCGCGTCTATATTTTCTTTCGCCATTAATTGTTTTAAATTTTTTGCAAAGTTATTATTTTTTTAGTTCTTTATAGTTTAAAATAATCATAAGATTTCAGATACTATTAATAACTTCTAAATGCGTATAATCAAACTTAATGCCACCGATTCAACCAATAGCTATTTAAGAAGGCTTAGTGTAAGTGAATCAGTAGCAGATTATACTACTGTTATTGCAAAAAAACAAACTCATGGCAGAGGTCAAATGGGAACTATTTGGGATTCCGAATCATCTAAGAACCTCACTTTCAGTGTGTTTAAGGATATTTCACAGTATAAATTATTACATCCGTTTTATATAAGTATAGTAACTTCTTTAGCATTATTAAAGACTTTGCAATTTTTTTCAATTACTAAATTAAGCGTAAAATGGCCGAACGACATTTTGTCAGAAAACAAGAAAATTTGTGGTATTTTAATAGAAAACGTAGTAAAACAAAATAAGTTTAATGAATCTTTTATCGGAATTGGTTTGAATGTTAACCAAACAGAGTATAAAAATTTACCTAATGCATCTTCTTTAAAAATTATTTCTGGACGTTTTTATGATTTAGATGAAGTTGCACATGTCGTTATAAAAAATTTGAAGCATTATTTTCTTCTTTTAAAAAGAGAACAATATGATGTTTTAAAAGCCGAATATGAATCTTATCTTTTTAGAAAAGATAAACCCTCAACATTTTTGGATGCTGAAGGTTCTGTGTTTTCTGGTTTTATAAAGAATGTTTCCGAAACAGGTAGTCTTCAAGTATTGATAGAAGATGACATTGTAAAGGAATTCGAATTTAAAACGATTACTCTTTTATATTAAATAGCTTTAGGAATACTGGTAACCAGTGTTTCAATAAATTTACTAATCGGACCTTTAATCATCATGGCCATCATTGGATTGAAATCACCTGAAAATTCTAATTGTACTTCACTCGAATTATCATCTTTTTTAGTAATGTTACCAATAAGTGAAAAATCGATTTTTCCGCCGGCAGCTCCTAAAACAATTTTATTAGGAGGTATCATTTCTTTCTTTTTAAGAATAATTTCCGGCATGCCTTTTAATGCAAATAAGAATTTGTCTTCACCTAAAACTTCAAATTTACTAATGTTTTCGGGCATTAAAGATTCAAAATTTTTAATTTCTGATAAAAAATTAAAGACATCTTCAGGAGATTTTTCTACACTTATTTTTGGTGATTCTAAATTCATTTTTATTTTATTATTTTTTAAGATGAATAGTTTATTCAACTTAACAACTTGGCATTATCGAATCAATTAGCGTTCCATCCACTTGGATTGGTATTCCATTCTGATAATGTTTTTAATTCTTTTTCAGAAATATAATTGGTTTTTAGGGCTTGTTCCAATAAACTGTTAAAGTCGCTTAGTGTTTGTAATTTAATACCTGCTTTTTCAAAGTTTTGTATCGAAACATCGAAACCATAAGTAAAAATAGCAATCATGCCTTTTACATTAACACGAGCTTCTTTTAATGCTTTAACAGCATTTAAACTGCTACCACCCGTACTAATGAGATCTTCAACCACAACCACATTTTGCCCGTGTTCAATAAAGCCTTCTATTTGGTTTTTTCTACCATGCCCTTTAGCATCGGGTCTTACATAAATAAATGGTAATCCCATGTATTCTGCAACCAACATACCTATTCCAATAGCTCCTGTAGCAACTCCGGCAATAACATCGGGTTTGCCATATTGCTTTTCTATTTGTTTAGCCATCGTTTCTCGAATATAATTTCTTATTGGAGGAAACGATAATACAATACGGTTATCGCAATAAATAGGCGATTTCCATCCGGAAGCCCATGTAAATGGCTCCTTCGGGCTAAGTTTTATAGCATTAATCTGTAATAAAACTTCAGCAGTTTTTTGAGCAGTATCTTTATTGAAAATCATGAAAGCAAAAATAAACAATAATTTAGTTTTACATTGCTAGTTGCGAATGAATTAAAATAATTTTTTCAACAATGTATAAATTGTAACTAAAAATGATATTTTTACCAAAATGAATGTTAAACCGGACTTTTAATAAGCATATTCAAATCCGGATTAAATTATTTAGTTAAGGCATGTATAAAGTATTTGTTGGCGATAAGCCTATAATTTTAACAACCATAGTTGAGCAAGAAACTAACTTTAAAAACTATTTACTCGACACCGTAAATATTGGAAAGGTTATAAGAGAACTTAGCACAACTAAACTAGAAGAAGTTCGATTAATTCATAAAAATGGAGAGAAGCTTTTAAAAAAATTCCTTAAAAAATTGCCCAATGTTATTGCTGGAGGTGGTAAAGTTTTCAATCACAATAACGAGATTTTATTTATATACAGGAATGATAAATGGGATTTACCAAAAGGAAAAATTGAAGGAGTTGAAAGTATAGAAAAAACAGCGATTCGGGAAGTTACTGAAGAAACAGGTGTTGCTGGATTGGAAATTACAAAACCTTTAGAAACTACTTACCATATTTTTAAGCGCAACGGAAATCATAGAATTAAAGTGA
>Ga0102814_10000862_pt1 | contig 21738 bp, 18 predicted proteins | sample ColrivemetaGS741_FD_79112 | JGI IMG/M metagenome (GOLD analysis project Ga0102814, IMG submission 79112) | Estuarine microbial communities from the Columbia River estuary - Flood tide ETM metaG S.741 | ecosystem: Environmental > Aquatic > Marine > Intertidal zone > Estuary | place: USA...
CAAATCCGTTCATTTTTGGCATCTCATAATCTGTTAAAACTAATGAGATATCTTGTCTATTTAGAATCTCTAGAGCTTCAATTCCAGATGAAGCTGTTTCAAAATCTATATTGATTTCAGCTAATAAGTTTTTTAGAAATGCTTGTTGTGTTTTAAAATCGTCGACGATAAGAACTTTTGACATAGACATTAGATACTTGAAATTATTGAGTTGAATAGTGTACTAAACAGAATAGTACTAAAGTAAAATTATTTTGATGATTAAGCAAAAAAGAGATAGGCAGAACTTATTTTGCTTCTAAGTTTAAAATTAATTGATCAATTTCATCAGATAATAGAGCAAGTTTTTCGTGATAAATCTTAAGCTGATTTACGAATTCATCTGTTTTATCACTATCGTTTTTACACTGTTTTTCTAATAACAAGCCTAGTTGATGTGCATCTGTAGCACCAATAAGCTCTAGATTTGGCTTCATTTTATGTAATGCATCATAGATTTTTCTTAAGTCTCTACCGTCAGCATTTTGATGAATAGCTAATAAAACCGTTTCAATTAATGGTTGATAACGTTTCAATAAATTGAGTACAAATGACGATTTATAACTAGATAGTTCATTTATCTTTGAAAGATTAGTCATAAGTATTTGACAAATAATTATTAAAGCATTTACTTAATTTACTAAAATCTATAGGCTTAGTAATAAAGTCATTAAATAATAATTTAGATTGATCATCTATGACGTTTTCAATAAGATTATCTGCAGTTAGGGCAACAATAGGAGTAGGAGGTAGATTCATTTTCATCTCCAAGTTTCGGATTATTTTTGCGGTTTCAAATCCATTTAATGATGGCATATGAATATCTAATAAAAGAATATCAGGCTTTTGTAATTTGAACTTTTCAATGCTTTCCATTCCAGAAATACACTTTATTATGTTTAATTTTGAATTTAAAGATCCAATTATTTCCCCTAGTAAATAAAGGTTTATTTCAATATCGTCTACAATCATTACATTGAAGATTTTGCTGCTATTATCTTTATGATTCATTGAGAAACTAGTGCTTTTTAGAGAGTTTTGAGGTGCATCGAGTACATCTTCAGAATTAGTGTGATAATTCATTAACTGTAAGAACTTATAAATGGGTTTGATTAATTCGGTAAATTTATAACGAATTGTTAGGAAGAGCGAGGAGTTTATTCTAATCTTTTGCAAATATACTTGGAACCCTTTGCCGTATATAGTTATTTTTTTTTAATGAGTTTAGATTTTTAAAACAATTAAACATCTCATGTAGAGAAAAAGTATTAATAATTGCCGATAAATGGTTGATAATAAATGACATTTGCACAATTTTAAAAGATAAAACAGTAAATCGGTTTTCGTTTAACCTGATATTTTGGGAATGTCTCAAACTCATATTAAGAAAAAGAGTGCTTCTTTTTTTTTATTTAGAAGCATTAGACTAGAACTTATATAGATAAGTTCAAAGTCCTTTTTTTCGAAGCTATTATTTTAAATGGAGCTATTTTTAGATTATAAAACACTAAAATTCAAATATTTAAGAGTTATTATGAACTAAATGTTTAATCAATTAAAAAAGTTGTGAATAGTACTTGAATTACTTGATTAATGAATTTTATCAGATTGGGTCTTGTATGGTTTCAAAAAACTATTCTAAATTATTGAAAAAATTATAGATAAGTTTTGTCTTATCGAATAGTGTATTGTTATACATGAATAGTAAAAAGAGATCAAAAAATTCGAAAACTGTTATAATAATTCAACAGTTTAGCAGTTAAACTCCTCTGCAACTTGTATTATATATATATATCTTCAAAGCAAATTTAAACTACTTTGCATGCTTAAGCTTAAACTTCTTTTCGCACTTATCTTTTTGAGTTTGGTCCAAACAGTAGATGCCCAATTTTTTGGTTTTGGAAAAAATAGGGTTCAATATGAAGATTTTGATTGGCGCTTTATTCAAACCGAACATTTTGATGTCTACTATGATAATGCTAAAAATTATTACTTGGCTTCTTTTGCTGGTCAAAGTTTAGAAGCAGCCTATAAAGAGATAAAAGAAGACTTTAATCATGATATTTCGAATCGTGTATCAGTAATCATATTTGATTCTCATAATGACTTTGTTCAGACTAATGTGGTTAATTTACCTGTTGATGCAGAAGGAATTGGTGGTGTTACAGAATTGTATAAAAATAGAGTTGTTTTACCTTTTATGGGTAAATACTCTGATTTTAGAAGAGTTATTCATCACGAACTAGTTCATGCCGTTATAAACGATATGTTCTATGGTGGTTCTTTACAATCCATAATTCAAAATGATATTCAATTAGCTATTCCACTTTGGTTCAACGAAGGTATGGCTGAATATTCAGCATTGGGCTTTGATACTAATACGGACAACTTTATTAGAGACGCGGTATTGAACAATTACATACCTCCAATTAATTATTTGGGGGGATATTTTGCCTATCGTGGTGGTCAATCTGTTTGGGATTATATTGTTTCAGAATATGGAAGACCAAAAATTGGAGAAATCTTCCAAAAAATTAAATCAAGCAGATCTGTAGAGCTTGGTTTTCGTCAATCTTTAGGTTTAACTACAGAAGAGTTATCCGACAATTGGCAAGCATGGTTAAAAAAGAAATATTGGCCAGAAATTGAGAAAAGAGAAGACTTAAAGGATTTTTCTACACTGCTATCAAAACGTGATTTTGGTGGTACCTACAATACAAGTCCTGCAATTTCGCCTCAAGGTGATAAGGTTGCCATGATTACTAACGAACGCGGTTATTTTGATGTAGTCGTAATTTCATCTTTAAATGGTAAAAAGTTAAAAACGATTATAAAAGGGAATGACAATTTAGATTTTGAATCATTAAATATTTTAAATCCAAACCTAAGTTGGTCTCCAGATGGAAGTAAAATTGCCTTATCTACTAAATCTGAAGGCAAAGATATGCTCGCAATTGTAGATTACAAGACCAAAAAACTAAGTAGAGTGAAGTTTCCTTTAATGGATGCGATTCAATCTGTTTCTTGGGCTCCTGATGGTAAGAAAATTGCTTTTAATGGGAATATTGGAGCCTATAGTGATATTTTTGTGTATGACTTAGAAACCGAAGATTTCTTCAATATTACAAACGACGTATTTACCGACTTCGAACCTGTTTGGAGAGCAAATTCAAAATCGATTTTATTTGCTTCAGATAGGGGAGATAAAACCAAATTAAATACCTATCGAGAAAATTACAATATGCTTTTGAATCCTGACTTAGATCAAGCCGATTTATATGAGGTCAAATTAGGAGCTTCAGAAGCAAAACGTCTCACAAATACGCCGAAAATTAATGAAACACGCCCAGTTGTTACAGCTGCAGACCAAGTATTGTATATATCAGATTTGAATGGAATTCCCAATGTTTATGAATTTGATTTTAATACGTTTGAGTCTAGGCCATTAACAAATTTAATGCAAGGTGTGTTACAAATGTCGGTTTCTGCAGATGGATCACGTTTAGTTGTAAATACCTTTAATGGTGGTTATTTAGATGTGTTTTTAATTAAAAATCCGTTGACTAGAACAGTAAAAGGCGAGACCGCGCCTAATGAGTGGGCAAAACGAAGAGATGCTGAGCCTGGCTATACTAGAGTACCTGCTGTTGGTTATGGTTATCAAATGTATGGTTCTGATAAATACATGTCTCAGCTAACTACACAAGCAGCTTATGACTTAGGTTGGACAGGAATCGGATTCAATAAACCGCAAAAAACGGAAAAAAAAGAAGAATCAGATTCTACACTTGTTGAAGAAGGAACGATTGATTTTCGGAATTATCAATTTGGAGAGTTGTTTGAAGAAGTTGCAAAAGAGCAAGAAGATGCAAATCCATTTTCTCCTTTGAACAATACAACAGCTTCAGGAATTTATCAGCCACAGCGATACAAATTAAAATTTACGCCTGAGATTGCTTACCTGAGTTCATCGTTTAATACATTCTCGGGAGTTTTTGGGTTTACCCAATTTTCACTCTCAGATGTGATGGGCGATCATCGATTTGGAGTTGCGTCGAATTTACAACTCGATTTAAGAAACAGTTCTTACATAGTGAGTTATGAGTATTTAAAAAACCGAACAAACTTCTCAATCAATTACTTTCACTATTCAATTCCATTTTTAACAATTGATAATGCAGGTTCTTATCAATTGGTCAGAAATCGAAACTATGGATTAGGGGTGAATTTTCAGTATCCATTAAATACGTTTGAGCGAATTGATTACGGATTTAGTTGGTTTAATATATCGAGAGACTTAAGTAATTTGAATTTTAATTCAACATCAAAAGACTTTCAGAGTTTTATTTACCCAACCTTAACCTATACTAGAGATTATACTCAACAAGGCTTTATAACCCCAATTGGTGGTTCTCGTTTAGGGATAAGTCTTACAGGATCACCTTATGCTGGAGTTGGCGGCATAACGTTTATAAGTGGAATGGTTGATTACCGGAAATATATTCATCTAGGTTATGGATATAGTATTGCAGGTAGAGCAAACTTTGCAACTTCATTTGGTCCAAATGCGCAATCTTATTTTCTAGGCGGAGTTGCAGGTTGGTTTAATTACCAATGGGATGGAAATGATATACCATTTAATCAGTTATCTGATCTATTCTTTACTCAACCAGCCTTACCAATGCGTGGTTTCAATTATAATGCTTCATTTGGAAATCATTATGGTTTATTAAACTTTGAATTTCGTTTCCCATTATTTGCAGCCATTTTACCTGGCCCAATACCCATTTTACCACTATATAATCTAACTGGTGTTATGTTTATGGACTTAGGAGCCGCGTGGGGGTTAAAGCGTGATTTTTATGTATCTCGCTTAGATGCTACAAGTGGTCAACCATTGGATCAAGTATTATATTATCGAAATGGAAGCAATCTCGATATCAGTTTAGCTAAACGTGAAAAAGTATATATTGATGCTTTTAGCGGAGAAATCTATGATTCAGTCCCAGAAAATGCTAGTTATTACGATAAAACAATTTTGCGTGGTGACTTATTAATGGGACTTGGATTTGGAATAAGAACAATTTTGATTGGCTTACCTTTTAGATATGATATTGCATGGCCAAGATACGCAAATGGAGTTGGCGACTATGTTCAATATTTCAGTATCGGAATTGATTTTTAATGAGTGAGTCGTCCTATAGAAATCTATTAAAAAAAGCCTCTAATATTGTAAAGTATGGAAGAATAAGAGCCATTTTAATTGCAATTATAGCAATTGCTTTATTCGTAATTGGAATAGTTCAAGTTCGTTTCGATTTGATGATAATGTCAGGTTTACTATTAATAATTTCTAGTTTGTATTACAGTTTATTTCTCTTTTCAAAACAAGTGTTTTCAACAATAGAAGAAATTACTAAGCAGTTTTCAGGCATGAATGATATTCCTGAATAAGGTTTCCTGTCTATTTTTATTTCAGGATTTCTGATATTCATTAGATTGAATTCCAGAAAGAGAGCGATTTTTGGAATATTGTCATTAACTCAATTATTTTTGAAGAAAATATTATGCTCAAACTATGGATAAAGTGCCTTTTTAGCAGCCAAAAGAGTGTTTTTCATCAATAATGCTCTAGTCATTGGTCCAACGCCACCAGGAACCGGTGTTATCCAACTTGCTTTTTCACGAACAGATTCAAAATCACAATCGCCAACGAGTTTATAACCCCTCGCATTTTTATTATCAGCTACTCGGTTAATACCGACATCAATTACAACAACATCTTCTTTAACCATAGTTCCAGTAATTAATCCAGGAGAACCTACTGCTACAACAAGAATATCGGCATTAATGGTATGTTTTGTTAAGTCTTTAGTATATCTATGGCAAAGTGTAACGGTAGCTTTACCTCCATCTTTTTCTCTTGAAAGCATAATTGCCATTGGTGTTCCAACAATTTGAGATGCACCAATCACTACTATATGTTTCCCTTTGGTTGGAATACTGTAATGATCAAATAATTCCATAATTCCAGCAGGAGTACAAGGTCTAAAAGCCGGCTGACCAACTTGCATTCTTCCTACATTCATTGGATGAAATCCATCTACATCTTTTCTGTAATCTATTGCTTCAATGATAGAATGGGTAGAAATATGATCGGGGACAGGAAGTTGAACCAAAATACCATCTGTATTTTCATCAGCGTTAAATTTGTGAATAATTCCACATAATTCTTTCTCAGAAATGGTATCAGGTAAGAAAAGAGTGTCCGAATCAATGCCAACCTCTTCACAGTCGGTGGTTTTCGATTTTACATACGATTGAGATGCTGGATTATCACCAACAAGAATAACTTGAAGTTTGGGAGTTCTGTTACTTTTAGAAACCCAATGTTCAATATCTGTTTTTACACGTGCTTTAATTTGTGAAGCTACTGCTTTTCCATCAATAATACTTGCTGCCATTTTATTACCGTTCTAATCCAAATTTTTTAATTTTTTGATATAAATGACTTCGCTGAAGCCCTAATTTTTCTGCTGTATGAGAGATATTCCAGTCGAATTGCTCAAGTTTTGATTCTATAAATTCAGCTTCTGTGAATTCTTTAAAATCATGATAAGTTTCAAACTCATCGAAATTTATGGAAGAACCACTTTCTTTTTCAGGTGTTTTTTTGCGAACTAATCGCTCAACATCTCCAGCCGAAATACAAGCTAAATCTGATAAAATTGCTAGACGTTCAACTACATTTGATAATTCTCTAACATTTCCAGACCATTCATAATTCAATAAAGCAGAAAGTGCTTCATCAGAGAACGATTTGCCAGAAAAACTTATGTCTTTTTGTGTTAGATCGTTTAAAAAATATTGTGCTAAATCCGGAATGTCTTCTTTTCTGTTTCTTAAAGGAGGAACATGAATTGGAATTACAGACAATCGGTGAAATAAATCTTCTCTAAAGTTTCCGTCTTTAATTTCTTGTTCCAAATCCTTGTTTGTTGCCGCTAATACACGAACATTAACTTGAATCATTTGATTTCCACCTACGCGTGTAATTTGACCTTCTTGTAAAGCACGCAAGACTTTAGCTTGAGCATCTAAACTCATATCTCCAATTTCATCAAGAAATAATGTTCCTTCGTGAGCAAGTTCAAACTTTCCAATTCGTTGTTTGTCAGCGCCAGTGAAAGCTCCTTTTTCATGGCCAAATAATTCAGATTCCAAGAGATCGGTTGGAATTGCTGCACAGTTTACTGCCACAAATTCGGAGTTATTACGTTTGCTTTGTTCATGAACCCAACGTGCTACTAATTCTTTCCCCGTTCCATTTTCACCAGTAATAAGAACACGTGCATCTGTTGGCGCTACTTTTGAAATAGTTTTACGAATTCGATCAATAGTGGAGCTTTTGCCTAGAATTTCAGTAACGCCATTTACTTTTTTACGAAGGGATGTTGTTTTTACAACAAGCTGATTTTTGTCAAGTGCATTTCTAACTGAAACAAGAAGGCGATTTAAATCTGGTGGTTTTTCTAAAAAATCATAAGCGCCTAATTTAGTAGCTTGCATAGCCGTTTCAATAGTCCCATGACCAGAAAGCATAATTACAGGAGTTTCAAATCCATTTTTTGAAAGTTCTTCTAAAACTTCTAGTCCATCCATTCCTTTCATTTTGATATCTAAAAGGACTAAATCGAAATTATTATTTTTTAGTAATTCAAGAGCCTCATCTCCAGAGGATGCTTCAGAAATTAAATATTTTTCAAATTCTAGTATCTCACGGAGCGCTTTCCGAATACTTATTTCATCGTCAACTAAAAGGATTTTATGTGTAGCCATTTTAACTTAGTAAAAGGTGAATAAGTTTTCTTTCAATAATTTTCGTACAGCCAAAGAATGATCTTTTGGTGAACGGCATCGATTCGACTCACCTTTTCACTAAAATGATTAGTCGCCAAACTTAAGGTAATTAGATTTCCTGATTTAGTATGAAGATAACCTGAAAGAGTTCTTGCTCCACTTATATAACCAGATTTACCCATTAAATTACCTTGAACGGAGGTATTAAGGAATTTGTTTTTTAAGGTTCCATCAATTCCTGAAATAGAAAGTGTTTTTAAATAATCGGAATACCAACTCTCAGATTTTATGGAATAAAGTAATTGAGAAAGGTTTTTTGTAGTAATTAGATTTGAAAAAGCCATACCTGATCCATCAATAATTGAAATACTTGTAGTATCAGTTTTAAAATAGGCTGCTTTATCTTTAATAATCTGAACACCCGCTTCAGTTTGTCCCTGAATACCATAAACTTTAACTGCGGCAGCTTTGACTAGCATTTCTGTATAAAAATTATCACTTTCTTTATTAATACGAACAGCCAGATCTTTGAATGGTTTTGAATAATGATAGGCTAACTCTGTAAATCCATTTTGCTCACTAAATTCAGTATCGTTTCGACTAGTCTCTGCACCATTTTTTACTTCAATACCATTAAGTCGAGCATATTTTACAAAAGTATCAGCGAAAAAAAGAGATGGATAATATATACTTAATGACTCTTCTTCTAAATAATTTTGAGGTAGACTTGAGCGTAATAAAATCGTATTAGTGCCAGAAAATCGTTTATAGTATTCATCATAAGATGAATTTGGGGAACTAATTTTTTGTTCATTTATGATACTAACATAATCTGTATTGAGAGGGAACCATTCAATATTAGGTAAACTTCCAATTTTGCCATTTGCCTTAACTGTTAAATCAATACAATTTCTATTAAAAGAGAGTGCGTTTAATTCAGATGCATAGTAAAAAGACAAATCATCGTAGCTCCAATGAGGTGGATAACTCTCGTCATCAAATAAAGCATCATAGCCAATAATTTTGCCTGAAATTGATTTAATCCCTTTGTTTTTTAATTGGTTTATGAACTCATCAAATACGAACCATTTATCATCATTGTAAAGTTCACCACCTATACTTGGGTCTCCGGAACCTTGAATATATAAATCGCCATCCCAAACAGAGTCTTTTAATTCACCGAGCCCATAAATACTGGTTTTAAACGTGAATTCGCTACCAAAAATAGAAAAAAGTGCAGCAGAAGTTAGGAGTTTAAGATTTGAAGCAGGAGTAATTAAGGTTGAACTATTGTAATCAATAAGTTCTTTACCAGTAGAATCGCGGACACTTAAGGTCCAAATGGCATTTTTTGATTTACTTTTATGAATAAACTCATTAATAGGAGTGGAAGTATTTTGTGCCAGACTTGAAGAAACGAAACCAAAATTGAAAAGGCAATAGAATAGAACCCCTATTTGAGAGAATCTAAAAATGCTCATGATTAGTTTTCGCTTAATAATCAAGGAATTAGTTAAAATATCGTTCTTCTTCTAGTTTAAATGCTTCTATGATGGCTTCTTCATCAGAACATTCATAAAGTTTTTCTCTGAAATCGTCGTTATTCATTAGGCGTGAAATCCTAGAAAGCATTTTAATATGCTCAGAATTATGGGTTGCAGGACCAACAATAAGAAAAACTAGTTGAACAGGAGCATTGTCAATTGAACTGTACTCAATTCCATTTTCAAGTAGAGCAAATGCGGCAAAGTTAGAATCAAGACCAGGAACTTTTGCATGTGGAATCGCTAAACCTTTACCGACACCAGTAGACATGATTGACTCTCTCTCTTTAACAGCTAATCTAATCGTTTCTAGCTTTGAACTGTCAACTAAAGGGCCAAGTAAATTAATAACAGCATCAAGTGTCTGTTCTTTTGTTGAAACCGCTAACTGAGCTTTCACGGTTTGTTTGCTTAACAATTGATAAATTTTCATCACAGGGCGTTGGTATTTACTATTTTTACGACTACCTGAATATACTCACCTTTTAGGCTTTAACCCAAGTTAAAAAGGTAGTATTTTCCTTGTTTATTCTAATTTATGTTCAAAGAAACTCTTGCTGTTTTTAAAAAAGATATTTTACTTGAATGGAAAACCCGGTTTGGGATAAATTCAGTAATAGCCTTTGTTTTTAGCAGTTTACTCTTAGTTATTTTTAGCATGCGAGCGCAACAGTTAACGCCAACATCTCGCTCAGGGTTGTTGTGGGTAATTATTGTATTTGCAGCATTGTCTAGCTTATCACGAAGTTTTGTATCAGAAACTGAAAGAAGAACGTTTGACTATTTAAGACTCTATGCTCGAGCAACGCCTGTCTATTTAGGTAAATTATTGTTTAATTATGGATTTACTTTACTTATTAGCATAGTAAGTTTAGCCGCTTATGTTGTTTTATTAGATGTTAGTGTAGCTTCTTGGCTAATCACGTTTATGGCTATACTTTTAGGTTCGTTGGGCTTAGCTTCAGTTTCAACATTATTAGCAGGAATAATAGCTCAAGCTGACAGAAAAGGTTCTATATTTTCAGTTATAGCCATGCCTTTAATGATACCATTATTACTTTTAATTGTTAGGCTCTCCAAAGCCGGCTTTACAGATGGTTTTTTACCAGGTGTTTATGGAGATTTAACAGGAATTACTGCATTTTGTGGAGTAATGATAACCCTATCCATTTTATTATTTGACTTTATTTGGGATGAATAACACAGACTCAACTTACGAATTCGGAAATCCAGGACTTGTTGGCCAACAAAAAGCTCGTACTCAACTTGAAAAAGTATTAAAGGGAAATCGCCTTTCTCATGCTTATTTGTTTACAGGACCTACTGGTGTTGGTAAAAAAGCACTTGCATTAGCTTTTGCTGAAATGATACAAGGTGTTTCCAACTTGACTAAATTAGAGAATCCTACATCAAGGAAAAGTAGTTGGTTTCATCATCCTGATATTCATTTTTTCTTTCCAATGCCACGTGAATTTAATCACAAGGAGTTTATGGGAAGAAAAGAATTGCTGCATCAAGATCCATACGACATTATTGATTTTGGTTTAAGGCCAAGTATTACAGGTACTGATTTAGGCAACAAACAAGCATTTTATTCCATAGAATATTATCGCGAACATATCAGGTCAAGTGCTTTTTTAAAACCAAACGAAGGTAACAGAACGATTATCATTTTAACAGAAGTTGAAAAAATGCGTGTTGAAATGAGTAATGCCTTTTTAAAATTACTCGAAGAACCAAACGATAGAGTTATGTTTATCATGACTACAAATCAGGTTGAGTTATTATTACCTACAATTATTTCTCGCTGTCAGATTATACATTGTAATCCATTAACTCATCATGAAATTGAAGAAGGATTAATTCAAGGGAATAATTTATCAAAAGAAGATGCATCCTATTTAGCGCGAGTTTCTGGTGGAAATTATTCAATTACCCGATTTTATAATTTAGAAGAACTTAAAAAAAATCGAAATTTTGTAGTTGAATTTTTAAGAGCTTCATTTACTTCAGATGCCATCAAATTAGCTGCATATTCCGATCAATTTAATAGAGAATATAACACTCAGGGTCAATTAGCGGTACTTTCGATGATAGAAGTGTTTTTGCGTGATGTTCACGTTTTTGCTGAAACGGGAACATCCGATTTTATAACGAATGCAGATCAGTTCGATGTTATTCAGAAATTTCATAAAGCTCAGCCAAATGCTAGAATTGGAGATATGCTTAAAGAAATTGATGAAATTCGAATTTCAATTCGTCAAAATGTGAATTCTAGATTGTCCTTAATTGTTTTAGCAAATCGGTTTTATTTATTGATGAGGGGACATGATGTTATTCATCCCTTATCAGAACCCTGGACTAGACTTCCTTCTGTTGTTATTTAAAAAAAAGGTGTTCCATGAAAAGTAAAATGCAAAAGATCAAATTTGTAAAAATGCAGGGCGCAGGAAATGACTTTGTGGTTTTTGATAACAGAGTTTATCAATTCAATTTAGATCAAATTATTGATATTACTCCCAAATTGTGTAATAGACGTTATGGTATTGGCGCTGATGGGCTTATGGTAATTGAGGATAATCCAAAAGATTCTGCACAATTCGAAATGATATACAGAAATGCGGATGGATCTGATGCAGGAATGTGTGGAAATGGAAGTCGTTGTTTGGCATTATTTGCATCCGGATTAGGATTCGGAACGAAATTCGATTTTCATGTTCACGGAGTTATATATAAAGCTGAAGTTCGACGAAGAAAAAAAGAAATCAGTATATATTTCCCACAAAGAGTAGAAATTTCAAAAAGAATTTACAACAATTATGCTGAGTATTATCAATTGTATACGGGAACTGATCATATAGTAATTCCTGTAATTGATCCACAAAGATTTAAAAAGGAAGAATTATTTCATTTAGGAAAAGAAATGAGATCTTCAGAAGAAATTAAAACAAGTGGAACAAACGTAAACTTTTTTTGCGAATCTACAGCTGGAAAAAGAAACCATGTTCGATTAGAAACCTATGAAAGAGGCGTTGAGGATTTTACGCTAGCATGTGGAACAGGGGCTATGGCAACAGCATTAACCTATTCTCATATCCAAAAGAAAAAAGATGGTAAACAAAAAGTTACGGTCGAATGTGCTGGTGGAGAGTTGCAAGTACTTTTTCAAAAACAAGAAAGTGTTTTTAACGAATTGGTTTTAATTGGTCCTGCAGAAATTGTCTATAAAGGTGAAGTACTAATTTTAATATAAATTTCGTTACAATTTTAGTTTAATAAATAATTTCTACATGATAAAACAGGTAATCATCATAGCTTTACAATTAATCTTTCTAATTGGGTGTGGGTCAACAGCAAATCAAAGAACTAAAAAACTTGCAGTGCCCAAAGTGCCTGGTTTTTACCTATCAAAACAACAATTACCTCCTGAAAATATCAAAAGTATTCAGTTGCAAAATCAACAAGGAAGTGCTATTCCTTATATTAGATTAAATAGTAAAGAACAACTGATATTAAGATTTGATGAAATAACAACAGACCCAAAAACATTTGGTATTCGATTTTCAAGATATGATCGAGAATGGAATGAAGATGGACAGGTACCAACTCAAATTTCAGATGGTCAACTAGAAGATTTAATTGAACTTGGAATAAGAAGTGATAATGAGTTCCCAGAATATTTTCAAAGTGAATATGAGTTCCCAAATTCAAGGATTAAGTTTCGTTTAAGTGGGAATTGGTTAGTAGAAGTGTTTGATTATTACAACGGTGAAGTTGTTTTTTCACTACCTTTTTTGATTACCGAACAAATGGGAAGTCTAGAAAACAGTTATGAAACTTTAAATGAATTCAACCAAGTTAGCCGTTATCAACATCAACATTTTGTGTGGTATAGCTTTTCTGAAAATCTGCAATTACCTGAATATAATGTGAGTGTTTATGCCATTCAGGATGGGCGATTTACTTCACAAAAAGGTCTTGCAATTACTGATTTTACTTCTCGTTCTGAGGGTAGGATTCGTTTTCATCATGATCGAAACGACTTATTTGCAGCTAATTATGATCATCAAAAATTAGATTTAACTAAACTCAAAGAAAATGATCACATTCGATTTGTCGAAGAACGAGGTGAAAAACCTGCACTAGTTTCTCTATATGATGATAATCCTGCATTTGAACAAACAGATTCATATCTACTTTACAATAGACCATCAAATAATCGATTTGACCGATATATTGAAACGGAATTTTCATTCATACCAAATTGGGAAACACAAACGAGCGAAAAGATATTTGTAACTGGGTTGTTTTCACAAAATGCATTGTATCCGAACATGGAATTAAAATGGAACCCTGTAGAGAAGCGATTTACAACTAGAGCTTTATTAAAACAAGGGATGTATTCCTATTCCTATGAAGTGGTAAGAAATGGTAGAATTGTGAAACACTTAGCTCAAAATTCATTAGGAAGAACAATTCGGACGTATTCAATATTAGTTTATTATAAAGATCCGGCTCGTTTTATTGATAGACTCGTTTATATTAAAGAATTTCAGACTCAATAAGATTTTGATAAATTACTTAAGCAAGTTCTTGAGGAAGTTGTTTGGCTTCATTTTCAAACCAAGTAATTAATTCAATAGGAGCGTCAGATGGTAATGAAAAATGTGAACGACATTTTACTAATCCTGAATTCATTACCATTGGATTTCCTTCTATATCAAAATAGGCATGTTGAAAACCGAGTTTGCTCATAATGGCAGCAGGAGCGCAAATATCCCAAAAATAAGTTCTTCTAAAACCTAAATAACCGTTAGATTCTTTGAAAATTGGGCCCATTTGAGATACCATTTCTTGAATATAAGAATGTTTTTTTTGTTCAAAATGATCATCAATGAACAGCTTTTGATCTGCATTAACATATTTTAAAACCAAGCTCCCTGGTTTTTGCCAGTTAATAATTGGATTATCAATGTTAAAACCTTTCATATCTATTGTAATCGAAGTCGAAGAATCGGTATGAATAAATAAATCCTCTGTTGGTTTATAAAAAAAGCCATATTCAGGAATACCATTAACTGCTAAACCAACTAAAATATAGAAGTGATCTTCACCTTGAGTAAACTGTTTCGTTCCATCTATTGGGTCTACATACCAAACAAAAGGGGCGTTTTTGGGATATGATTTATCTTGAGATTCTTCGCCAATGACAATATGAGAAGGAAAAGCATTTTGTAAAAAAGTAATTATTTGATCATTAGCCCAATAGTCAACATTGGTAACCAATGACTTATCATCTTTGGTATAAATAGTAAAATCAGATTGTTCTCTTTTCTTTATGGCTTCAATCCCCACAAATCGCATTAGTTGTTGAAGTTCTGATATGAATTGAGTAGTTAGCAAAATCGAATAGATTGAATGGTTGAAATCTAAAAATAACGTTATTCTTATCGAATAGTAAATTATTTTGCTTAAACTAATTCAGAAATTAAAGGTTCGTTTTTATTGAGTTAAATGAACATAATATTGAAAGACTTACTAATCTGATTTTCTTATCTTTTAGCTTATTATAGGAAAAAGTATGCAAAACCAGCTCGAAATAGTAAGTCAAGAATTAAAACATAAATCTGAAAAGTTGAACAGAAAACTAATTCAGCAATATAGAAGTGTTCGAAGAATTGCACGTGAAAAACCGGAAGAAACAGTTATGATTTCTCTTGTAGCAGGAATTATTATTGGTTATTTGACGAGCAAAATTGTTAATAGCGTTAAAGAATCTAAGTGAAACATTTAATAGCCCTTTTCCTTAGCGCTGTATTATTTATTGGTGGTATTTATTCGCTATATAAACCATTAGGTAGGGAATTAATCCCGAGAGTGGCACCTTTTTTTATTGGTGAACAAGGAATATGGGGAATCATTAAATTAGCGACTGAAAAGGAAGCCGATTCTATAAGCATTAGTGGGATAGATGAAAAGGTATCAATTGCACGTGATAAGTTTGGGACAGCTCATATTTATGCTAAATCTTACGAAGATGCTTTATTTGGATTAGGATATATCACAGCCAAAGACAGAATATTTCAAATTGAATTAATTAACCGTTTGGTTTCGGGAAGTTTATCAGAGTGGTTCGGTCCTTCTTATACCGAAATTGACAAATTTATGCTGAATTTAGGATTAGATAGAGCTGCATCAAATTTAATGCAAAAGGCGAGTAATTCGAATGAATATGAATTATTACGCATTTATAGCAATGGAGTGAATGCATTTATTTCTAATAAATTCGAAAAAATTCCATCCTTTGAATACGCCTTATTGGGTTTGCCAAATAAATATAACAGGCCCTTAGATGGAATTAAGACCCTAATGTTTTTGCATTTTATAATGAACTGGTCGATGGATGGTTTCTATATCCAACAAATTGTTAATCAGGCAGGTGATAAGCTTTTTTCTGATTTATTCTTTAAACATTTGAATTCTGTTAAATTGCCAAATGGAGAAACCGTAATTCCATTTAAGCCTGCAGCGATTTCAGTTCAAAATAAATCATTTGTAAATACAATGGATTGGATGCAAAAGCAATCAAATTTATTGGAGTTTTTATCAGGTTGGAAGTCTGGGGTTTATAATGCGAACACGGTTGTAATAAGTGACGATAATGGTAATTCAATGATGAGTAATACCTTATTTGGGCCTCTGTCGCAACCATCCTTATTATATGAAGTGTATTTTCATCTTTCTGGAAAAACAATTCATGGTTTTACCGTTCCTGGTTTACCTGGAATTTTATTTGGGGCAAATGAATCTATTGCATGGTCTATCAATCAAAGTCCTGCTGATATTGTTGATTATGCTATTGTTACGGATGAACAAATTGAATACAAAGAAACTCCAAATACTATTCAAGTAAAAGATGGAAATACCATTTCTTACCCAATTCGTTTTACTGAAAATGGAACATTGTTTTATTCAGGAAATGAAATTATTGAAATGAAATGGCCTGTTCATGATGTTGGCTTTTTTGCTGTTTATTTAAAAGATGCTATTCTTTCTAATACTATTGAGGATGTACATGCTAATCTTAGTAAAGCTCATTTGCCGGTAATGAGTATCACAAGTATTTCTGAAAAAAAAGCTGGATATTTCACAAGTGGTAAAATTCCGATTCGATCAAATTATCTTGGAATTACAAATGCATCAACAGGATTAGAGAATTCGAAATATATAAATTCAAAACTGACGATAAAGTCAAAACAAGAACGATTAGTTATTACAGATCAAATACTTACAAATAATGAAAATAAGGAGTTTCCTTATTTTAGTCGTGAGGGATTTTGGCGAAATAATAGACTTGAAAAACTTGTTTCGAACTTAAAAAGTCCTATTCCTGTAACAACTATTGAAAAATTATTTCTTGATTACAGAATGCAGGAAATTGAGCTTAAACCTATTTTAACAGACTTGTTCAAAGGTCGGCTAACGTCACCTGTAAACAGTTTAGGTAATGCTTTAAGAGATTGGAATTATGAAGCAACTAAAGATTCTGGTTACCCGAAATTCTATTCTAATCTAGAGAAAATTATAAAGCCACTGATTTTTGATGAGTTTTCTGTTCGGTTTTTTCCGGATAATGAAAGTATATATCGAATGATTATTAATGAAAATAACAATCCTATTTTTGATAATAAACAAACTCCAGAACGGGAAGATGCAGAGGAAATATTTTATGCTGCTTTATCAAGTTCATTAGAATTAAGTGTTCTAGAAAGTGGAGCTCCTGAAAATTGGACTTGGGCTGTATCAAACCGTGCAGATCTTCGACATATTTCGAATAATAAAATTATGAATCAATTAAATGATTTGAGCGTGGTTCGCGAGGGATTTCTAAATACGGTTAATAAGTCGGGTGAAGGAATATTTCCAATTTCATCGATTTCAAAATTTTCAATCTGGTTTGAAAAAGGAAAAATGAAAACTAAAGGGTTAATTTTTTCTGGTTCTTCTGCAAATCGTTATACACCGTATTATGAAAATCAATTGTCATTGTGGGCTTCAGGTGAGTTAAAGCCAATTTTTGAGTACCAAGTTTTTGATTCTCTTAAAAAGAATGGTTTCACACAATTTAATGTTTATGAATAATTTTCAAGTTTATTTACGCATTGCAGGCATTTTTTTAGTTGTGAGCCTTCTGCATATATTATTTGGTTGGCTAGTTCCATTGATAGCTTGCTTTTTAATTGTTGGTTTCGTGTTAGATGAGTTTATAATGATAACTGTAACTATGTCAGGTCTAATTGTTAATTCAATTCCAACATTATATTATTATTTTACTTATAGAGATTCTGCAGCAAAAATTATTGCAGATTTATCAAAGGCTTTAGGGAATATAGATGAGCTTATGGTCATGTTCGTTTCATTGTTAATTCCTTTAATTATGTACACTATTGCCGGTTTGTTTGCTTGGCAAATTGCAGAAGTACGTTTGAAGCTACAAGATTAACAAGTTCAAATTTCTTAAAAAATTTGGTTTATCATTCTTAATAAACCGTTTGAAATGATTGAATTTTAACTCAAAAAAATTATGTATTTCATTGAGTTTAAATATTATTGCTTAATCAATGAGATACATAAAATGAAATAAAAAAGAGAATTGGCCGAATTCTAAATACTTTCCATAGCTCAAAACTCCAATAAGCTATTGCATGTCATGCCCATAAAACGAGTATGATACAGCATTCAAAGTTTATATATTTGACATCTCGAAATTAACCAATGTTTTTAAAACACTATGGCAGATATTAAAATTTTTACAACAGACCATATTTCAGAACTTTTTCAGCGGCTTTCTGCGCTGAGGAGGTATCTTTGACTACGATTCAAGAAAATTAAAGATAATTGAATTAGAAGAGTTAACTCATGATGGTAGCTTTTGGGAAGACCCCAAAAGAGCTCAATCAGTAATGAAAGAATTGGATTCGAATAAGTCGTGGATCGCAGGTTGGGATGCTTTAGACACACACAGAAGTAGTATAGAATTGTATCGTGAATTTGCAAAAGAAGGCGAACAAGTAGATCACGAAATACAAAATCATGCTCGTCAGTTATTTGATGAAATTGAAGAGTTAGAGTTACGAAATATGCTTCGTGATGAAGATGATAAACGTGATGCTATTTTGACTATAAACTCCGGTGCTGGTGGAACGGAAAGTCAAGATTGGGCAAACATGATTTTCAGAATGTATTCGCGATGGGCGAATAAAAAAGGATATCAAGTTTCAACAGTTGAATTTCAAGAAGGAGAGGTTGCCGGAATTAAAGGAGCAACTTTAGAAATTAAAGGTGAATTTGCTTATGGATTTCTAAAAGCTGAAACAGGTGTTCACCGTTTAGTTCGTGTTTCGCCATTCGATTCCAATGCTCGTAGGCACACTTCCTTTTGTTCTGTTTTCATTTATCCATTAATTGATGAGGAAATTCAGATTGATTTAAATTCTGATGATATTGAATTGCAGCGTTTCCATGCCGGTGGAAAAGGTGGTCAGAACGTAAACAAAGTTGAAACTGGCGTTCGTTTAATATGGACAGGTAAACTTTCTGATGGAAGTGAAGAGAAAGTCGCCGTTGAGTGTCAACAAGAGCGATCTCAATTGCAGAACCGTGAAAAAGCTATGGCTTTATTAAAATCTCGCGTTTATAATATTGAAAAAAGAATTCAGGAAGCTGCAAAAGACAAAATTGAGAGTACCAAAAAAGCCAATGAATGGGGCTCCCAAATCCGTTCTTATGTATTTGATGATAGAAGAATTAAAGATGTAAGAACTGGATATGAAACATTTAATGTTGATGCAGTAATGGATGGAGATATTGACGAGTTCATTAAAGCCTATTTAATGATGCAATAATTTCAATTTCCAGAAATAAATATTAACTCTTTTAGTTTCAAAACTCCATGCAAAAAACATTCGATTTTCTAGTACTTGGAAGCGGTGCGGCAGGATTAAGTTATGCACTTCAAGCTTCTGAATATGGAACCGTTGCGGTAATTACAAAGAAGCAAAAGGCAGAATCGAATACTAATTATGCACAAGGAGGGATTGCAGCTGTGATGGATCAGTTCGATTCCTTTGAAAAACACATTGAAGATACTTTAATTGCAGGCGCTGGTTTATGTAAAAAGTCGGCAGTTGAAGTAATTGTTAAAGAAGGGCCTATTGCGGTTAAGAAATTAATGGAGTTTGGCGCGCGCTTTACTCAACATGAAAAAAACCTACATCTTGGAAAAGAAGGGGGGCACTCTCATAACAGAATCGTTCATGCCGCAGATATGACCGGTAAGGAAATTGAACGAGTCTTAGTAAATGCTCTTTCAAAAAAGAAAAATATTACTATTTATGAGCATCATTACGCGCTTGAGTTAATCACTCAACATCATTTAGGAAAACGTGTTACTCGTTATGATAATGACACGCAATGCTATGGTGCTTATGTACTTAATACAAAAACAAAAAGTGTAGAAACTTTTCTTGCTAAAGTAACTCTCTTGGCTACAGGTGGTGCTGGTCAAGTTTATCGCCACACTACAAATCCTGAGATTGCAACCGGCGATGGAATTGCCATGGCGTATCGTGCAAAAGCACGCGTTGCAAATATGGAGTTTATACAATTTCATCCAACTTCTCTTTTTCATCCTGATGCAAATTCTTTCTTAATTAGTGAAGCTGTTCGTGGACACGGTGGTTTATTAAGAAATAGAAAAGGGGAATTGTTCATGAAAAAGTATGATTCCAGAATGGAATTAGCGCCAAGAGATATTGTAGCAAGAGCGATTGATGATCAATTAAAAAAGTCTGGTGATGATTTTGTCTATTTAGATGTAACTCATATTCCAGCTTCTGAAATTAAAGCCCATTTTCCCAATATTTATAAAACCTGTCTTCAATACGGAATTGATATAACCGTTGATATGATTCCAGTTGTTCCTGCAGCTCATTATACGTGTGGCGGAGTCGTTACTGATTTATCAGGTAAGACAAGTATCCATGCACTTTTTGCGTGTGGTGAAGTGGCAAGTACAGGTGTTCATGGCGCTAATCGTTTAGCTTCGAACAGTTTACTTGAAGCTATTGTTTTTGCAGATAGAGCCGCCAAAAGAGCCATCGAATTAGCAGGGAATTTAAGTAATAGAGAGGATGTTCCTGATTGGGATGACTCAGGAACGCATGACACCAAAGAATGGATTGAAATTTCTCATAACAAAAGAGAATTACAACAAGTAATGTCCGATTACGTGGGCATTGTACGAAGTGATTTACGATTAGAAAGAGCATTCAGAAGAACACATCTATTATATGATGAAGTTGAGTCCTATTATCAACGAAATAAAGTAAGCGTTCCTTTATGCCAGTTGAGAAATATGATTTCTGTTGCCTATATGATAATTCGTTGTGCACAACAGCGAAAAGAAAGCCGTGGTTTACATTACAGTACTGACTACCAAAAATTATCAAGTGTTCAACTTCACGACACGATTATTTAGCGCATTAGTATTTCTTCTGCTCGTCCGAAACCTATCAGCACAGCAAATCAATCAGATTTATTTGCCAGATTCTTTGCGTTTAAATCAGGGGTTTAGCGTAGAAAATGCAGAGAAGTTCAAAAAATGGCTTTTTTCTGATGATGTTTATGTAACAAAGCAAGCGCTAAGAAAATCAATTCCACAATCGAATATAGAATCTCTAATAAAGCGTTATAAAGTGGATGGTTTTTTGGATAATCATACCGCTTATGATTGTACTTGGTATGCTGGCCCTATGCAATTATTGGAAGCAAGCCATGAAGTTCAACAAGACACCTCAGTACTTATCGCGATTATTGATACTGGAATATTTTACGAACATAGTAGTTTGAAGAGTTCGGTATTCATAAATAAACAAGAATCTGCGAATCAGCTCGATTCAGACAACAATGGTTTTGAAGATGATATTTACGGTTACGATTTTGTAGCAAATAGAGGGATAACTAGTTTATCTAATGATGATAACGGACACGGGACAGCCATGGCCTTTATCTCAGCGGGGAGAAATACTTCAGCAACTCAATCACTTGGTGTAAATCAAACAGCTAAACTTTTAAGTGTTAAGGCATTTGATTCCTTTGGTTTTGGTAATTCTTTAGACATTGCTCGTGCAATTGTTTATGCTGCTGATAGAGGTGCAGCTATTATCAATTTAAGTTTTGGTGATGTATTTAGGAGTTTACTTATCGAATCTGCGGTTAAATATGCTTGGCTAAA
>Ga0102814_10000873_pt1 | contig 21593 bp, 20 predicted proteins | sample ColrivemetaGS741_FD_79112 | JGI IMG/M metagenome (GOLD analysis project Ga0102814, IMG submission 79112) | Estuarine microbial communities from the Columbia River estuary - Flood tide ETM metaG S.741 | ecosystem: Environmental > Aquatic > Marine > Intertidal zone > Estuary | place: USA...
CGGGACGATCTTTACGTCGCGCTGTTTAGCCCTGACACCCATGAATCCTGGCCAGGCAACTTGAAGAAATTCCGCTTACGGGATGGACAGATCGTGGGCAGGGACTTAACCACCCCAGTGGTTGATCCACTAACCGGTTTTCTTAGAGAGAATTCCCAGAGCATCTGGTCAACAGCACCGGATGGAGACAATGTGCGTGCCGGCGGCGCAGCCAGCCAGTTGCCTGCTCCAGGCTCTCGCAACATCCTTACCGCTTTGAATCCTGCCAGCACGGTGCTATCCAGCATTTCCGAAGTCAACGCGCCGTTGCTGACCTTCCTGGAAGCTCTGCCGGATGTAGGGACTCCAGAGATCGCCCTGGATGTGGTCAAGCATATCCGTGGTGTTGATGTACGAGATGAAAACCAGAATAACGATCGCACCGAACAGCGGCACTGGATGGGTGATCCCCTGCATTCCAAGCCGGAAATGATCACCTACGGCGGTACAGAAGGCGCGCCTGATCCAGAAGACAACGTCCTGTATGCGGCCACCAACGACGGCATTCTTCACGCCATCGACCCGAGTACCGGTGTCGAAAAATGGGCCTTTATTCCCCATGAAATGCTGGAATTGCAGCCCGCGCTGTACTGGAATGCCACCTATTCCACACGACGTTATGGAATCGACGGTAACGTACGCAGTGTGATCGTTGACGTGAACCAGGATGGCGTCATCAATCCGGATGCCGGTGACCGGGCCTACCTGTTCTTCGGTCTTCGCCGGGGCGGTAGCTACTATTACGGACTGAACATCACCAACCAGGATGCCCCGGAACTGATGTGGTCACTCTCGGCAGCTGATTTGCCGAACCTGGGTCAGACCTGGTCAACCCCGACACCAATGCGAGTCAAGATCGCCGGCGCTAGTCAGAATGACAGACAACTGGCCCTGGCGTTTGGCGCCGGTTATGACCCGCTCCAGGACAATGGACCCTATGTCGAGGACACGCAAGGTAACGGCATTTTCATCATTGACGCCCTAAGCGGCAACCTTCTGTGGCATGCCGGATCAAGTGGAGGTACGAATTTAACATCGGCCGATTTCACCAATTCCATCGTCAGCGACATCAGGGCACTGGAATTGTCCAGGGATGGCCTGACTGATCGCCTTTACGCCACTGACGTGGGCGGCCAGGTCTGGAGATTCGATCTTTGGAATGGTGAATCCGCAGACAACTTCGCCACCGGAGGTGTGATCGCCTCCCTGGGCGGTGTGGCCAACCAAACCGACACTATTGAGAATCGGCGATTCTATTACGCCCCCGATGCCGCGCTGGTAACACGCGGGGCGGGAAACCGGTTTATGCACCTGGGCGTGGGATCAGGTTATCGGGCCCACCCCCTGGACAAGTCGGATGCGGACCGCTTCTACGCCATAAGGGACTTCAACCCCTTCAGCAGACTTACCCAGGCAGAATATGACGCCATCACACCCTTGTTGGATGGGGATTTGGTCGACGTGACCACTGACATCACGCCCAACATGGCTCCCGGCGATCCGGGCTGGAAAATTCAGTTGAGTGCTGGCGGAGAACTCGGAACAGGTGAGAAGGTATTGTCCGAATCACGTACCTTCGCCGATACCGTCTTCTTCACAACATTCACACCGGGCGCCAACGTCAATCCCTGCCAACCTGGCCAGGGTTTGAACAAGTTGTATGCCGTCAGCGTGGTTGATGGACGACCGGTAAACAACCTTGATGGAGTGGGCTCAGATTCCGATCTGACCGTAGATGACCGGGTACAGGATCTGGCCATGGGCGGTATCGCACCGGAGATCGTGTTCCTGTTCCCTGACCCGAACGCCTGCACCACCGGAGACTGTCAGATGGTCTATGGCTTCGTAGGTCTTGAGGGCATCGGCAACCTGAACCTTCCGCCCTATGTACGCACCTATTGGGAACAAGCCGGTAGCGAGTAAACACCCCGGGGCGGTCTGTCAAAGGCCGCCCCGAATAGGAGTTTTGAGCAATGATTAAGCAACAACGCGGCATGACCCTTATCGAGTTAATGATAGTGGTGGCAATCGTGGCTATCCTGGCTTCCATCGCTATCCCTGCCTACAGCCAATACGTCATGCGGGCGAAGCGCACCGATGCCACCTCTGCCCTGCTGCGAATCGCAGCCGCGCAGGAACGCTTTTATATGCAGAACAACACATACTCTGGAGATCCTGCAGCGCTAGGAGTTGCCGCTACACCGGATAATCTCTACGCCCTTACCATCGCGGGCGCCGGCGCAGCAGGCTACACGGCCACCGCCACCGCACAAGGCTCCCAGGCGGCCGACACGGATTGCGCAACGTTTTCTATCAACCAGTTAGGACAGCGCACAGCGACAGGCGCCGATGGAGATGCCTGTTGGCGACGTTAGGAAACTAACCAGGAAAAGTTGAAAGGCCGCTGACTACTCAGCGGCTTTTTTTTCGTCTGGATGAGACCCGAAAATCATATCCAGTATGAGGAAAAATGCACCCACGCTGATTGCGCTATCGGCAATATTAAATGCGGGGAAAAACCAATCCTGCTGGTAGTGAACACTAATGAAGTCCACCACGTAGCCGTAGACAACACGGTCAATGACATTCCCCAGCGCACCGCCCACGATTAGCGCCAGACCACAGGCCAGGATTGCCTGACCCGAGCGCGGCAGGCTACGCAGCCACACAAGCACGCCACCGCTTACCACCACGCCCAGTCCAACAAAAAACCACCGCTGCCAGCCCCCGGCATCGGCCAGGAAACTGAACGCCGCGCCCGTGTTGTGCAAGCGAGTCATCCCCAGCCAGGACAACAACTCTACCCGCTGGTACAACTCGAAGGCGTTGACGACCCACCACTTGCTTAACTGATCCGCCACGATCACCGCAGCGGCCAACCAGAGCCACCGGGTAGCGCCAACATGGCCTCGCAACTTGATCACGCCATTGACCTCTGCTCGCCTTCGCCCGCCACGTTCTCAACGCAACGGCCACAAATTTCGGGATGCTCTGCTGAACTTCCCACATCTTCACGACGATGCCAGCAACGGGTGCATTTCTCGTGGCTGGAGCGAACAACGAGTATCTCAAGACCCGGCTCGCCACCTTCCTCATCAGAGGCGGCCATAGACGTATCCAACTCAAGGGAAGCCTCGGAGGTAATCAATACGAATCTCAATTCATCGCCCAGGCCCTTCAAGCCATCGAACCATTCCTGGTTGGCGCGTACAGTCACGCAGGCATCCAGCGACGAGCCGATATCTCCGGCATCTCGCAGCACTTCCAGCTTCTTGGATACCAGTTCACGCAGGCGCATAACCTTGCCCCACTGAACTGCCGACACATGATCACCAGGCTCGGGAATCTTGTGCCAGGTGGCCATCAGCACAGACTCTTCCCTGTCGCCCGGAAGGTCCTTCCAGATTTCTTCGGATGTGAATGCGAGAACCGGGGCCAACCAACGCACCATCGCCTCGGCAATGTGGTACATGGCCGTCTGGGCAGAACGCCTGACCATCGAATCCGCACCCGTGGTGTACAGCCTGTCCTTGATCACGTCCAGGTAGAAACTACCCATGTCCAGCACGCAGAAATTATGTACACGCTGGTAAATGCTGTGGAATTCGTAGGACCGGTATTCGGCGACCACCTGGTCCTGCAACTGCTTGCAGCGCTCCAGAGCCCAGGCATCCATCGCCAGTAACTGCTCGGGCGCGACACTGTGTTGCGCAGGATCAAAGCCATGCAGGTTACCCAGCAGAAAACGGGCGGTGTTACGAATACGGCGATACGAGTCTGCTACCCGCTTGAGAATCTCGTCGGAGACATTCATCTCGCCACGGTAATCGGTGGCAGATACCCACAAGCGCAGGATATCGGCACCCAGGCTGTTCACAATCTTCTGGGGTGCCACCACATTGCCAACGGACTTGGACATCTTGCGTCCGTTCTCATCCACGGTAAAACCATGGGTCAGCACACCGCGATACGGCGGACGACGATACATGGCAACCGAGGTCAACAAGGAACTCTGGAACCAGCCACGATGCTGATCTGACCCTTCCAGGTAGAGATCCGCCGGCGATGCCAGGTCTTTGCGATACGCTGACACGCAGTGATGCACCATGCCCGAGTCAACCCAGACGTCCATGATGTCGTTGACCTTTTCGTAATCGGCCGCATCCTCGCCCAGAAAGCTTGCAGGATCCATTTCGAACCAGGCATCAATCCCGTCTTTTTCCACCAGGCAGGCGACCTGCTCGATCAACTCCTGGGTACGCGGATGCAATTCGCCACTTTGAATGTGCACGAACAGCGGTATCGGCACACCCCAGGTGCGCTGACGGGAAATACACCAATCCGGGCGGCCTTCGACCATGCCCTGGATTCTCTGGCGTCCCCAACTGGGAGTGAATTCCACCTGGTCAATGGCTGCCAATGCATCCTTTCTCAAGTCAGCCTGGTCCATGCTGATGAACCACTGGGGCGTGGCGCGGAAAATCACCGGACTCTTGTGTCGCCAGCAATGGGGGTAGCTGTGACGCAGCGGCGCATGATGCAACAGCGCTCCATGCTCACCCAGCACTTCCACCACATGGGGATTGGCCTTGTGAACCTGCTCACCTTCAAAGAATTCGGTTCCGCTGACAAAGCAGCCGTCGGGGCCGACCGGGTTTTCAACAGCCAGGCCGTATTTCACTCCAACCGCGAAATCTTCCTGACCATGACCGGGAGCCGTGTGAACAGCGCCTGTACCTGACTCCAGGGTGACATGATCGCCCAGGATCACCGGCACGCTACGGTCGTGGAACGGGTGACGAAGAAGTACGCCCTCCAACTCCGCTCCGGTAATGGTTCCCAGCCGGGTAAAGTCTTCGACCTCTGCCCTGGCCAGAACGCTTTCCAGCAACTCGTCAGCAACCACGAATTGCTCAGCGCCTTTCTCAGTCTTCACCTGGGCCAGCACGTAACGAATTTCCGGATGCAAGGCGACCGCCTGGTTGGCGGGCAGAGTCCATGGAGTGGTGGTCCAGATAATAATCGAGACATCGCCCTCGCCCCTGGCCTCAGCCGGGAACTTGCCCAAAATTTCCTGGGCATCGTCGGCCTTGAACCGCACGTCAATACTCGGTGAGGTCTTGTCCTGGTATTCCACCTCGGCCTCGGCCAGGGCGGAACGACAATCCAGACACCAGTGCACGGGCTTGTAACCCTTATACAGGTGGCCATTGTCGATGATCTTGCTAAACGCCCGAAGCTGCTCGGCCTCGAATCCGGGGTTCATCGTCAGGTAAGGATTTTCCCAGTCGCCCAGGATACCCAGGCGCTTGAAGTCCTTGCGCTGCCCGTCCACCTGCTTGGCAGCATATTCCCGACAGGCTCGACGGAAGGCCCGGGCGTCCAGTTTGTTGCCGACCCGTCCGTATTTCTTCTCGACCACCAGTTCAATTGGCAGGCCGTGACAATCCCAGCCAGGCACGTAGGGTGCATCGTATCCGTCCAGGCCGCGGCTACGCACCACGATATCCTTGAGAACCTTGTTGACCGCGTGACCGATGTGAATATCCCCATTGGCATAGGGAGGTCCATCCATCAACACAAACCGGGGACGTCCCTGGCTATGCTCCCTGATCCGCTCATAGCGGCCCGATTCCTCCCACTCCTTCAGCATTCCCGGCTCACGGTTGGCCAGGTTTGCCTTCATGGGGAATCCAGTCTTGGGAAGGTTCAGCGTATCCTTGTAATCCACACCCGATCTCTCTTTATTGTCACTCATGCGCCACGCCCGGAGAGTATCTCACGGGCCGCCTTCAGGTCACGGTGCATCTGCTCTGTCATCAGCTGCACATTTTCAAACCGGTGCTCACCACGTAGCTTCGCGACGAACTCCACCTCCAGGTGACGACCATAGATGTCACCTTCGAAATCAAACAAATGCGCCTCCAGCAAGGCTCTCTTGCCATTAACTGTCGGACGGGTGCCCAGGTTGGCCACCGCTGGCCAGGGCTTCTCAGCCACCCCTCGCACCGTCACCGCAAACACGCCGGTCATGGGCAAAACCCGCCGGCTTGGCAGGATATTTGCGGTCGGGAAACCCAGGGTCCTGCCAAGGCGATCCCCCGGCACCACCTTTCCACACATACTGTACGGCCGACCAAGCAAGCGAGTCGCCAGGTCCAACTCGCCCCGCTCAAGCGCATGACGAATCCGGGAACTGCTCACCCGATCTCCCTCAAGAAGAAAACTGGGCGTATCCTGCACGCTGAAACCATGCTTGCGTCCCGCAGCCTGGAGAGAGGTAAAATCCCCCGAGCGCTTGAAGCCATATCGGAAATCGTCGCCAGCCACCAGGTGACGGACTCCGAGCCCCTGGACCAGGATGCGCTCCACAAATGCATCCGGAGACAGTTCAGAAAAAGCGCGATCAAACCTCAGGCACAAAAAACGGTCCACGCCGGTTCCGGCCAGGGCATTATATTTTTCCCGAAAACGGGTCAGTCTTGCGGGCGCCCTCTGGCCAGCGAAAAATTCCTGGGGTGTGGGCTCAAAGGCCATTACCGCAGACGGCAGCCCCAGTTGCGTCCCCACCTCAATAATCGAATCCAGCACAGCCTGATGCCCCAGGTGGACCCCGTCGTAGTTGCCGATAGTGGCAACACAGCCGCGGTGCCGCGGCCGGAGGTTATGGATCCCCCTGATCAATTCCATGAGAACGCGCTCGAAAACCAGCAATTATAAGGGCAGCGGCTCATGAATGCATATGCAGATGACGGGGCCTGACACCACTTAGCCACAAGGCAAGCAGGTAGGTGGCCGCACCCGCCAGAATAAGAATCGTCAGGTTCGCAACCCTCTCAAGGCTATGCCATTGCATCCACATCTCGGACGATGGCAACAGATACTGCAAGACCAGCACCATGGCGACATTGCCAAGGGTCAGCATCAGCAACCAGCGGCCCCAGCCAGGAGCTAGCCGAAGTACATCCGCACGACGTAAACCCCGGAAAAGCAAAAACGCATTCAGCAGGGCCGCCACACCGGTGGCAAAGGCCAGCCCCGCATGAGGTGCCGGATAGTCCCAACGGGTCAGCACGATAACCAGGATGATGTTCAGAGACGCGTTGGTCACCAGGGCGATCACGCCAAAACGCACCGGGGTACGGGTGTCCTGGCGGGCGAAATACCCGGGGGCCAGCACTTTCACCAGAGAAAACCCCATTAGCCCCAGGGCAAAGGCCTGCAGGCTCAACTCCGCCATGGCCACATCCCTTGCATCGAATGCGCCACCGAAAAATACCGTCACCAGGATCGGCCCGGCCAATACGAACAGACCCACCGCCGCGGGCACCGCGATCATCAAGGTCAGGCGCAGGGCCCAGTCCAGGGTGGCGGAGAAGTTCTGGCTTTCGGCCAGGGCATGATTACGCGAGAGCCCGGGAAGAATCACCGTGGCCAGGGCTATGCCAAAGACCCCCAAAGGAAACTCCATCATACGATCGGAGTAATACAACCAGCTAATGCTACCTGCCTGGAGGAAAGAGGCGATCACGGTATCCACCAGGATATTAATCTGGGCAACCGAGGAACCAAAGATGGCCGGCAGCATGAGCTTGCCTATGCGCCGAACCCCCTCAAGTTTTGGCTGCCAGCGGGGCCGAACCAGGAGTCCCATCCGCGCCAGGAAGGGAACCTGGAATGCTAACTGGGCGACACCGGCGAGAAACACACCCACTGCCAGCCCCAGGCCGGGCACAGGCAACAGCGGCACAATCCAGATAGCCGAGGCGATCATCACCAGGTTCAGCAGTACCGGCGTGAACGCGGGCACGGCAAAGCGACCAAAGGTATTGAGGATGGAACCGGCAAGACCGGTCAGGGAGATGAACAGGATGTAGGGAAAGGTGAAGCGCAGCATCTGCACGGCAAGGTCGTAACGATCGCCTTCACCATGAAATCCCGGGGCGAACACCATGATCATGACCGGAGCGGCCACCACGCCGATCGCCGTGACCACCACAAGCACCAGCCCCAGGGTGCCCGAGACGCCGGCAATCAACTGCTTCAGTTCTTGCTCATCCCGATTGGCGCGGTATTCCCCGATAACCGGGACAAAGGCCTGGGAGAATGCGCCCTCAGCGAAAAAGCGCCTTAACAGATTGGGAATTTTGAACGCCACGAAAAAGGCATCCATGATCGGGCCCGCTCCGAACAGGCGCGAAAACACCATATCCCGGGCAAGACCCATGATCCGGGACACCAGTGTCATACCTCCCACGACGGAGGTGGATTTAAGCAAACGAAAACTCATGTAGCGCTCAACCGAAACCGGTCAACCCGAAGCTGCGGACCCAAAACAGTGGTCATGTTAGCGTGAATAGGCGGTTGATGGCAGACACAGGAGGTATTCTGTCAGTTGGCCGTACTCCGACGACTTTGCAGTACGCTCACGACCTGGGAAATGCTCAGGCCGCGACTCACCAGCAGGACCAGCAGGTGATAAAGCAGGTCGGCACTTTCATCCAGCAACTCAGCCTCGCCACCGGAGACGCCGGCCAGGGCGACTTCGACCCCCTCTTCACCAACTTTCTGGGCAATTCGCTTTACCCCGGTCTGGATTAACCTGGCCGTGTAGCTGCTGTTCGGGTCCGCCTGGGCCCTTTCCTTGAGCACCTCCTCCAATCCGTAGAGGAAATTACCCCCGCCCGGGCTATCACTCTCCCCGTCAAAGCAGGTCTGCGTTCCCAGGTGACAAACAGGCCCGGTGGGATTCACCCTGACCAGCAAGGTGTCTGAATCACAATCCGGAGCGATGCTCACCAGTTCCAGCAAGTTGCCCGAGGTCTCGCCCTTGAGCCACAACTCCTGGCGACTACGACTGTAGAACACCACCAGCCTGTCCTTGAGGGTCAGGGCCAGGGCCTCTTTGTTCATGTACGCCAGCATCAAGACTTCGCCAGTTCGGGCGTCCTGCACGATGGCCGGCAACAAGCCCTCGCCCTTGTTCCAATCCAGTCCTTTTTCCCAACCCGGTTTCATTGTCTTACCTGCACGTTATTGGCTTTCAAATACTGTTTCAGATCCGGCAGGCGAATGCTGCCCGAATGAAACACCGTCGCCGCCAGGGCACCGTCAACACGAGCCTCGGTAAACACCTGGAGAAAATGCTCCTCACTCCCCGCCCCACCGGATGCCACCAATGGGAGCTGACACCCAGCACGGACCTCTTTTAATTGCTCCAGGTCGTAGCCGGTTCTCACCCCATCATGACTCATGCAATTGAGCACGATTTCTCCGGCGCCCCGATCCTGGACTTCCCGCACCCAATCCAGGGTAAGCCTGGGAGCCTGGCTCATACGCGTGGGATCACCGGTATTCATAAACACCTGGTAGCCTCCCTCACCGAACTTGCTATCAATCCCGATCACCACGCACTGGCTGCCGAAGCGCCGGGCAAGTTCATCGATTAGCTTGGGGTTCTCAAGCGCTGGCGTGTTGATGGAAATCTTGTCGGCGCCCGCGGCTAGAACCTCTTCGGCGGCCTGGGCACTGCGTATTCCCCCGGCCACACAAAATGGAATATCCAGTTCTGCTGCCACCCGGGATATCCACGTCCTGTCCACCGACCGGCCTTCAGGACTGGCAGTAATGTCATAGAACACCAACTCATCGGCGCCCTCGTCGCGATAGCGCACCGCCAATTCAAGAATACCGCCCATTACCCGGTGGCTCTTGAACTGAATACCCTTCACCACGACCCCGTCGCGTACATCCAGGCAGGGAATTAATCTTTTCGCAAGAATGGTCCCAACTCCTCGGCAGTGATTCTCCCATCCAGCAGCGCCTTGCCAACGATGGCCGCCTGCACTCCCGCCTCATCCAGGGCACGCAAATCGTCGGCATCGCGGACACCTCCGGATGCCTGGACTTCCAACTGGGGATAACGCGCCAGGAACTCGGCATACAACTCCAGGTTAGGACCGGTCATGGCCCCGTCCCGGTCGATATCCGTGCACAGCACATGTATCAACCCGGCTCCGGCAAATAGATCCAGCGCCTCCCACAGGCTTTGACCCGTATCCCGGGTCCAGCCGTGACTCGACAACCGGGGCACCCCTTCGGCATCAAGGCGTGCATCCAGCGCCAACACGATGCGACTGGCGCCAAACTCTTTTAACCACTGGAGCGCCGCCTGGGGCCTGAGCATCGCAACGCTTCCCAGGACTACCCGTTTAACGCCCGTCTCCAGCACGGTCTCGATCAACCCCTCAGTGCGCAGCCCGCCGCCTACCTGGATAGACACGCCTTCCATGACTGACAACTGGCGAATGATCTTTTCATTACCAGGTCTGCCGTCCCGAGCTCCATCAAGATCCACCAGGTGCAATAGAGTGCATCCCGCATCACGGTAGGACGCTGCCAGTTCCATGGGATCAAACTGGTACTCGGTAACCTGGTCAAACTCGCCTTTTAAAAGCCTGACACAGCGGCCGTCTTTGAGATCAATTGCCGGAATAACAATCATTGATTCATCCCCAGGAAATTAGCTATCAGGCGGGCGCCCGCGGCGCCAGAACGCTCCGGGTGAAACTGGGTGGCGAAAAAATTGTCCCGGGACGCAACACTGACAAACCGCCCCCCATATTCGGTAGTGGCCGTTGAGCATTCACTACTTTTCACGGCATAGCCATGGACGAAATAGAAATGCTGCCCCTCTACACCGGCAAGCAATGGCGTCTCGCCAAGTGACTCCACGGTATTCCACCCCATATGAGGCACCGGTAAATTCTCCGCCGCGCTCATTCGCTCAACCTTGCCGGGCAACACGCCCAGACAAACCGAGTCACCTTCATCGGAATGCTCGAACAGCAATTGCATACCCAGGCAAATCCCCAGCACCGGCTGGGTGAGCGTGGGTATCAATTCGCCCAATTCATATTCACGAAGTCGGGTCATGGCATCCGCAGCCGCTCCCACACCGGGAAGGATCACACGACTGGCCGAACGAATACGGCCGTGATCTCGGGTCAATTCTCCAGTGACTCCCAATCGCTCCAGGGCAAACATCACCGAACCGATGTTGGCGCCACCACTGTCGATCACCACGACCCTCACAGCATCCCCTTGGTGGTGGGTAAATCCGAGCCGGACACCGCAATAGCCTGCCGGGTCGCCCGGCCCACCGCCTTGAAAACCGACTCCACCATGTGATGGGTGTTTTCACCCACCACGTGAATGTGCAATGTGCAGGCCATGGCATCGGACAGTGAACGGAAGAAATGCGGCACCATTTCCGTCGACAATCCTCCCACCTGGTCCCGGGGAAATTCCCCTTCAAACACCAGGTATGAGCGACCACCCAGGTCCAGGGCTACCCGGGCCTGGGACTCGTCCATGGGCAACACAAAACCGTAGCGACCTATCCCGTGCTTGGTACCCAGGGCCTCGGCCATGGCCTCACCCAGGGCAATGCCGCAATCCTCGACCGTATGGTGCTCATCGATCTCCAGGTCACCCTTGCACGACAAGGAAAGGGAGAATCCACCGTGCTTGGCGAGTTGCTCAAGCATGTGATCAAAAAAGCCAATTCCCGTGTCCACCACAATCTGGTTGGAGACATCCAGGTTTACCGTGACCTGAACATCTGTCTCCTTTGTCTTGCGCACCCGACTCGCTGTTCGGGGCGACAACAACAATTGATCCGCCAGGGCGTTCCAGGTCATCCCCTCAGGGCCAACTTTCAATCCCTGGATACCCAGGTTGGCCGCCATTTGTATGTCCGTTTCCCGGTCGCCAATGACGTAGCTGTGTCGACGATCAAGCGCGGTGTCCCGCAGAAAATCAGACAACAGGCCCAGCCTGGGTTTGCGGCAGGCGCAATCCTCGTGATCGAAATGAGGACAGATAAACTGCTCATCGAAATGCACTCCCTGGCTGGCAAACAGAGCCAGGATGAAATCATGGGAGGTGTCAAAATCTTCCTGGGGAAAACTGGAGGTACCCAGACCATCCTGATTGGATACCAGCACCAACCTGTATCCTGCGTCGCTCAGTCGGGCCAGTGCGGGGATCACGCCGTCCAGCAAGCGGATTTTCTCCAGGGCATCCACCTGCTCATCCGGCGGTTCATGAACCATGGTCCCGTCGCGATCAACAAAAAGGACTCTCTGTTCAGCCATTACCCTGCTCCCCCATTATTCTGCTCACTAAGCACTGCCATAACCGCCGCATTCTGTTCGGGTGTACCCACGGTAATCCGCAAGCAATTCTCCAGACCCGGTTCCCTGCTGAAATTCCTGATCAGGATGCCTGCCCTGGCGAAGGCGGCATCCACTGCCGCTGCATCATCTACCGAGATCAGTATGAAATTGGCATCACTGGGCCATACCTTGCGGACAACTTTCAGCCCCTCCAACTCCCGGGCCATGCCGTCCCGGAGTTGACTGATCTGCTTAATTCTTTGCTCCAGTTCCTGTAACTCCGCGGGGCAAAGCAACGCATCTCCGGCTTCCAGCACAGGGGTGGACAATGCATAAGGCGGCACTACCCGCTTGAACAGGTCGGTTATTTCGACTGAGGAGATGAGTGCCCCAAGCCGGGCACCCGCCAGGCCATAGGCCTTGGAAAGAGTGCGAAGAATCACCAGGTTGGGCCAGGCCTCCAGCGAATCAATCAGGCTGGCCCGGTCAGCGAACTCCACATAGGCCTCGTCCACAACCACCACGGCTCGCCCCAGCAATCCGCGGCAAACCTCGAATACAGCTGCCTCGTCCAGCAATTGGCCAGTCGGGTTGTTGGGAGAACACAAGAACACCAGCTTGGTGTTTTCCTCGCACGCTGCCAGCAGTTTCCCGGGGTCCAGCCCGAACCCCTGATCCTGTTCAAGAGGAACCTCGATTACCGCGGCACCCTGCACCTGGGCATAGACCCGATACATGCCAAATGTGGGCGGGCAGATCACGATACTGTCCACACCTTCTCGGCAAAACAGCCTCAGCAACAGGTCTATGGCCTCGTCGCTACCACGGGTCAATGCAAGTTGCCCCGCATCGACCCCGTACATCCGTGCAAGACGTGCGGAAATCGTTTCAGGATAGGGATCCGGATACCGGTTCAACCCACGAATGGAAATGTCCGCCTCGCTACGCCATGCCGACTCGTTGGCATTGAGCCGAATACCTTCTTCGGATTCCGGCGGCAGATAGGGCTGCATGGCCAAAACCTGGGGCCTGACAAGGTGCAAGATATCGCTCATGCCGACTCTCCCGGGATTAACCTGGCCAGTCGCAGAGTCACTGCCTGGGCGTGAGCCCTCAGCCCTTCCATCTCCGCCATGACCTGGGCCACCGGGCCGATATTCATCAAGCCTGCAGGGGTGAGTTCCTGGACCGTCATGCGACGCAGAAAATCTGCTACAGACAAGCCACTCACCGAACGGGCGTACCCATAGGTTGGGAGCACGTGATTGGTTCCGCTGCAATAATCACCCACTGACTCGGGGGTCCACGGGCCAAGGAAAACTGACCCGGCATTCTGGACATCAGGTAGCCACACCCGGGGCTCGGCAATTTGCAGAATCAGGTGCTCGGGAGCGTAGGCATTGGCAACCTCCATGGCGGTTTCGAGATTCTCAACCAGGATGGTGCGACTCCCGCGCAATGCTTTCTCGGCGATCTCCGCCCGGGGCAACGTGGCCAGTTGCACTTTGAGCTGGGCCTGAACTTGCTCGGACAATTCCCTGCACGTGGTTACCAGGACCACCTGGGAGTCCGGACCGTGCTCAGCCTGGGACAGCAGGTCTGAGGCGACAAGTTCCGCATCAGCATTCGCGTCCGCCACCACCATGATCTCCGAGGGTCCGGCCGGCATATCACATACGCAACCACTCGGATCGGTAGAAACAGCCATCTTGGCGGCGGTCACCCAGGCATTTCCCGGGCCAAAAATCTTGTCCGCCCGGGGAATGCTCTCGGTGCCATACGCCATGGCGGCGATCGCCTGGGCGCCACCTACCTTATAGACCTCCGCCACACCACATTTGCGGGCAGCCACAAGCACGGCGGCATTGGCGTTACCCGCGGCATCCGGCGGAGTACAGATCACTGCTCGTGCACAACCGGCCACGCTGGCGGGGATCGCCAGCATAATCACCGCTGAAGGTAGCGGCGCGGTTCCCGCCGGCACATACAGACCAACCGACCCCAGGGGACGCACCAGTTGCTCACACAACACCCCTGGAGCGGTTTCCACGTGTATTGCCGATGGCAGCTGGGCCTCGTGGAACTTGCGCACGTTGGCGATGGCTCTGTCCAACGCGATTTTTTGCTCATCGCTGACCAGCTTCTCGGCCTGTTCAAATTCAGCCTCCGAGACTTGCAAAGACTTAAGCTCAACATGGTCAATCTCGAGAGTCAGTTCCCGAAGCGCAGAATCGCCCGAGTGTTTGACCTGATCGATTATTTGCTTAACCCGCTCACGCACCTGAACACCCTGGCCCAGGGCGGGACGCGCCAGGGCCAAGCGCTTCGATGCGGCATCCAGGGACTTCCATTCCACACATTGCATAGCAGTCTCCTCCCTAGGGCAGCATCTTCTCGAGGGGCAATACCAGCAAGGAGGTCGCGCCCGCAGCTTGCAGCGCCTCCAGGGTTTCCCAGAACACATCTTCGGGGCACACCGCATGCACCGCCACCTTGTCCGGGCGCCCTTCAAGGGGCATTACGGTAGGTGCCTCACTACCCGGAAGCAGGTCGGATATCTCTTTCATCGCAGCGCGAGGAGCATGCAGCATGATGTACTTGCTTTCCCGCACCTGGAGCACACCGTCCAGGCGACGAATCAGGCGCTGAATCCATTCTTCGGAAACTGTCGGCACCTCCATCGTGGTCCGAAGCAGCACCGACTGGCTTTCGAGAATCGTCTCCACCTCACGCAGGTGATTGGCCGCCAGGGTCACACCCGTGGATACCAGGTCACATATGAAATCAGCCTTTCCCAGCTTGGGCGCGATCTCCACCGCACCGGAGAGCACAACTACTTCCGCCTCGACATTATTACGAGCCAGGTAATCACGTAACAGGAAGGGATAACTTGTGGCGACTTTCTTGCCCTGCAGTGTCGCGGGACCCTCGTAGGCCACACCCTCCGGCGCGGCGATGCAAAGCCGGCACTGGCCCACGCCAAGTTCGCGAAGTACTTCCAGCCCCCCCGGCTCTCCCCGGGAGAGCCTTTCCAGGCGCTGTTCCTCCACCACGTTCAGGCCAGCAATACCCAACTGGCAGGAACCCTCAATCACCAGACCGGGAATGTCGTCATCCCGCACCAGCAAAATATCCAGGGGCATATTCTCCCCGTAGCAGATCAATTGATCCGGGGCCCGGCTGTAAACCAGGCCGCAGCGGTGTAACAAATCCAGGGAGTTTTCCGTCAACCGCCCGGACTTTTGAACACCTACCCGCATGCGCAATGTCTTATCCATTTGCCTCTCCCGGGGCCTGATCGGCGGCAACTCGCTGCCAGGCAATGTTGTAGCCACTGTTTGGTTCTCCCATGCACCGGGCCACTCGCCCGGTGGTGGTTACGCTAACCCCGGTGCGCTCAGCGATCTCCCGATAAGCCAAGCCCTGCTTTAACAGGCCCACCACAAGCCAGCGATCTGCCAGGGCCTGCAACTCTGCGGGAGTGGTCAAATCACTAAGGAATGCGGCGATCTCATCGGCATTACCCAACGACAAGAAGGCCTCGCAGAGTGCCTGCCGGGCCCGTTTATCCTGATATGGTGAAAATTCTCTTGGTTTCATTTGATTGCTCTGAATGATGTATGGACGTATTAGTACACTAATACATTGATACATACAAATTCTTTTTTGCCCGAAGGCATGGGCAGCCCAACGCCAAAAACCTTCCCTTTGTCCGCCCCCAGCATTGACAGGCGCCCGAAAAATCACGACAATGCTCGGCTTTCCGCCCTCTTGGCGAACAGATTCATTCGGAGAACAGTCTTGGCTAACAGCAAATCTGCAGCGAAACGTGCCCGCCAGAACACCGTGCGTCGCGATCAAAATATTACCCTGAAGTCGCGTATGCGTACCTTTGTGAAAAGAGTACTGGCCGCCATCGCCTCAGGTGACAAGGCTGCTGCTACCAAATCCTACAAAGAAGCCGTGCCGGTCATTGACGGTGCCGCCTCAAAAGGCTTGATCCACGCAAACAAGGCTGCTCGTCATAAGAGCCGCCTGAACAGCCATATCAAAAAGATGGCTTAATGCGCTGGACGCGAATATAAAAAAGGCCGGTCACTGACCGGCCTTTTTTTTGCCTGGAATTCCACCCGAATAACTACTCCGGATTCAGCGCCTCAGCATTCAATGCCTCGGCAGCCGCTTCCTCGGCCATCTCTTCAAGACGATTCATAATGGCCTGGGCCAGTTCTTTGACCCCATCCCCTGAAAGACCCGAGATCCGGAAGACTTTGCCTTCCCAGCCCAGCCCTTCCAGCAATTTTTCACACGCCTGGTCAGCATCTTCTTCTGAGAGCTGATCCAGCTTGTTGATTACCAGCCAGCGCTCCTGAGCGGCCAGCTCGGCACTGAACTTTTCAAGTTCCCCGGCAATCCGCTGCACATCCTGCACGATGTCCTGATCAGGATCAGGCGGCAGAATATCCACCAGGTGCATTAACAGGCGGGTACGCTGCAAATGCTTCAGGAAGCGAATACCCAGGCCCGCGCCTTCTGCAGCACCTTCAATCAACCCGGGAACATCCGCCATCACGAAACTGCGCAGGTCGCCCACTCTCACGACCCCAAGATTCGGGTACAGCGTGGTGAACGGGTAATCGGCAACCTTGGGCCTGGCCGCCGACATGGCGCGAATCAGGGTAGATTTGCCGGCGTTGGGCAATCCCACCAGGCCCACGTCCGCCAGCAGCTTCAATTCCAGCTGCAGGGTGCGGAACTCACCGGGCGTGCCCGGGGTGGCCTTGCGAGGCGCACGGTTGGTGCTGGTCTTGAAACGGGTATTGCCCTGTCCGCCACGACCGCCTTCGGCGACTTTCATCCGCTGGCCATCTTTGGTCAGGTCACCAAGCACTTCCTCGGTTTCCTGGTCCTTGACGATAGTGCCCACCGGCACGATGACTTCCAGGTCCACACCGCTCTTACCAGTGCAGTTCCTTCCAGAGCCACCTTCGCCGCGTTGAGCGTTGAACTTACGCTGCACACGGAAATCCACCAGCGTATTAACGCCGGAGTTGGCAACCAGGTAAACACTGCCGCCATCACCGCCGTCACCACCGTCCGGTCCACCGAAAGGCACATATTTTTCGCGGCGAAAACCAATGCATCCGTTACCGCCGTCTCCAGCGCGAACCCGGACTGTCGCCTCATCAACAAATTTCATTGTCGCCTCTCTCCGCTAAATGCCTTCCAAAATCCAGAGACAAAAAACCCCGGGCCAGGCCGGGGTCTTTCGCTACCTCTGGGTCCGGTGTAGGACTCAGTTGGCCTCGATGCTCACGAAACGACGCATCTTGGGACCCTTGCGCCTAAACGCAACCTTGCCGTCCACCAGGGCAAACAAGGTGTGGTCACGTCCCAGGCCCACGTTCTCACCGGGGTGAAAAGCGGTGCCACGCTGACGTACCAGTATGTTACCAGCCAGAACCTCTTCACCACCGAAGCGCTTTACGCCCAGTCGTTTGGATTCTGAATCGCGACCGTTACGAGTACTGCCGCCTGCTTTCTTATGTGCCATCTGAGATTACTCCGCAGCGTCGTCAGAACCGGTAGCTGCCTTCTTGGCGGCACGGCCCTTCGTAATACCAGTCACTTCAATTTCCGTGAACCACTGACGGTGGCCCTGGGTACGACGATAATTCTGGCGCCGACGGAACTTGATGATCTCTACTTTCTTACCCTTGGCGTGGCTCAGCACCTTGGCTTTCACCTTGCTGCCTGACACGTAAGGGGCGCCTATTTTAACGTCGGTGCCTTCACCAACCAATAGTACTTTGTCGAACTCAACAGCATCACCTTCACCTACAGACAACAACTCAACTTTGAGCTTGGTGCCCTTTGCTACTCGATACTGCTTGCCGCCAGTTTCAATTACCGCGTACATCTAAAATCGCTCCCGAAAGATACTTGAATTCAAGGGTCATCCCCAAAATTCAAGGGGTCACCGGTAAAGAGCGGAAATTCTAAAGAGTTAGACGCTCCGGGTCAATCAGAATCTTCGACCCACAGACACCCACCACAAGCTGGCATAATAGCAGGAACCGAGGCATGCACAAATAGTGCAAGCTATTGAACTATAACATAATTACAACGACAAAGCCCCGCTCACTATGAAAGAAATTGACGCCATTCGGGCGCTAATGGCCACAGACATGGCTACCGTTGATCAACATATCGAGGCCAAATTGGCCAGCGATGTGGCGTTGGTCAACCAAATTTCCCAATACATTATTCATAGTGGCGGCAAACGGCTAAGGCCAATGCTGACCCTGACCTGTGCCCGTGCCTGCGGGTTTCGTGCCAACGTGCATGTCAGTGCAGCCGCTATTATCGAGTTTATTCACACCGCCACCCTGCTTCATGACGATGTGGTTGATCATTCGGACATGCGCCGGGGCAAGGGCACCGCGAATGCCGTGTTTGGCAATGCGGCCAGCGTACTGGTGGGGGATTACCTGTATTCACGCTCCTTCCAGATGATGGTGGAAATCGGCGAGATGCGGATCATGGAAATCATGGCCGACGCCACCAACACCATCGCCGAAGGTGAGGTGCTGCAGCTGATGAACCTGCAGGATCCAGAGACCACCGAGAAAGCCTACCGGGAAGTGATTTATCGCAAGACAGCCAAGCTGTTCGAGGCCGGCGCACTGACCGCAGCCATCCTGGCCAGGCAGCCGGAGAACATCTGCCAGGCCATGGCCAGTTACGGCCGCCACCTGGGCACCGCCTTCCAACTGGTGGACGACGCCCTGGATTACGATGCCTCTGCAGAGGAAATGGGCAAGAACGTCGGGGATGACCTGGCCGAGGGTAAACCCACCCTCCCCCTGATCCACGCCATGAACCATGGCACCCCGGAACAGGCCAGCCTTATTCGTGCCTGTATTGAAAATGGGGGCCGGGAACACATCGCTGCGGTGACAGAAGCCATTGAAACAACCGGTGCGCTTGAGTACACTGCGCGCTCTGCACAGCAGGAGGCCTCCTCCGCCATCGCTTCGCTTACCGACCTACCCGACTCGGAATACAAGCAGGCATTGATTGGGCTGGCAGAATTTGCGGCAAATCGCCGCTACTAGAATTTGTTGAATCGGCGTGTAGCGCAGCCTGGTAGCGCACCTGTCTCGGGGTCAGGGGGTCGGGGGTTCGAATCCCTCCACGCCGACCATTCAACCCCTTGTTTTTCCTAAGTTTTTAATTCCGATGATTGCCACAATCCCGGCCCGGGAACATTGCGCCTCCGCCTGACGCGCCACTTTGGCGATCAAATCACCCATCCCAAGGCAAGACTTCAGGGTCAGCGCCTGCGGCAACCTGCCCGGCAATTGGAATTCACTTCCCCGGATAAACCGCCTTACACTGGCAACGGGATGTCCCAACGGTAGACAGGAGAAGACCCAATGAAGTGGCAAGGCCGCCGACGCAGCAGCAATGTGCAAGACGCCCGCGGTCGCAGAGTCACTTCAGGAGGCTCCGGCATTGGATCAATCGTAAACCTGGTGCTGAGAATATTCGGCATCAAGGGCATCGCTGTGCTGGCGGTGGTGGGCCTCATCGGTTGGCAAATGGGAATCATAGACCCGGCAGCACTGATGGGCGGCCAACAAGTGAGAACCGTCGATCACCAGGCGAGTCCTGAAGAGGAACAACTGTTCCAGTTCGTGACCGTGGTGTTGGCGGACACCGAAGACACCTGGACGGCTGAATTCACTCGTCTGGGTCGGCAATATGCAGAACCGGAACTGGTGGTCTATAGAGGCCAGCATCAGACTGCTTGCGGCATGGGCGATGCCCGGATGGGTCCGTTCTATTGCCCGGCAGATCAAAAGGTCTATATCGATCTTGGCTTCTACAACGATTTGGAAAACCAATTTGACGCACCGGGTGATTTCGCCCAGGCCTACGTTATCGCTCACGAAGTCGGGCACCACATTCAGACCCTGCTTGGCGTGTCGGCCAAGGTCAGCGCCAGGCGGGGGCAGCCCGATTACAATGAATATTCGGTCCGACTGGAACTGCAGGCAGACTACCTGGCGGGCGTATGGGCATACCATAACCAACGCTATCTAGACCGCGGCGATATCGAAGAGGCCATGCGCGCCGCGAATCAGATCGGAGATGACGCGATACAAAGCAGGACCCAGGGTCGGGTGACGCCACATGCATTTACCCACGGCACCTCTGAGCAACGGATGCGCTGGTTCCTTCGAGGCTTTGAAAATGGTCGCCTTGAAGATGGCGACACATTCGTCGGTCCGTACGAAAATCTTTGAGAAAGGTCATTCCGCTCTAAGAAGCTTGGACCACACCAACATTATTGGGTAATTGCGGTTCGACCCCTATTACTCTGGAGTGAGTGATACCATTTCCCCGCGCTCACAACGGATTCCCATAAAATGTTCGAAAAACTAGGCACGATTCACGCCCTTTTGCCGCCCGGCGTAGGCTTGCTTGCACTGCTCACCGCCGCGGCCATCATTAATCTGATCGCAAAGCACGTCCTGGTCCGCACCGTCCGCGCGTTCGCAAAACGATCCAGTGTCACCTGGGATGACGCGCTGGTTGCCCACAACGTCTTCGGTCGTCTCGTGCAGGTTGTGCCGGCGCTGATTGTATTCGTTGGCGTGTCGTTCGTGCCCGATTTACCAGAAGCCGGTGTCCAGCTCATACGCAATATCGCGATGGGCTACATGGTGTTGATGCTGACACTGGCGCTGACTGCCATGCTCAGCGCGGCAAATACGATCTACGCGGCCACACCCGTGGCAAAGGAACGTCCGCTAAAGGGATTCGTGCAGCTCGTGCAGATCGTTGTATGGATTCTCGGTGGCGTACTGATCATCTCAGCAGTGCTCGATCGCTCACCGCTGCTGCTACTCAGTGGTTTTGGCGCGATGACCGCCATCCTGTTGTTGGTATTCAAAGACACGATCCTGTCACTGGTCGCCAGCGTACAGCTGACCGCCCAGGATATGGTCCGGGTCGGTGATTGGATCGAGATGCCACAGTTTGGTGCGGACGGTGACGTGGTCGATGTGCAGCTCCACACCGTCAAGGTGCAGAACTGGGATAAGACGATCACCACGATCCCGACCCACCGGCTAATCACGGACTCATTCAAGAACTGGCGCGGCATGTCACAGTCAGGCGCCCGGCGGATCAAGCGAGCCATTTTTATGGATGTGTCCACGATCCGCATGCAGACCCAGGACGAAGTTGATCATTTCACACGTTTCGCCCTGCTGAAGGACTATATCAAGACCAAGGAACAGGAACTGGCCGACTACAACGCGGGTCTCGTGACCGAGGTGGACGCAGACGTAAACAAGCGGCGGC
>Ga0102814_10000874_pt1 | contig 21592 bp, 17 predicted proteins | sample ColrivemetaGS741_FD_79112 | JGI IMG/M metagenome (GOLD analysis project Ga0102814, IMG submission 79112) | Estuarine microbial communities from the Columbia River estuary - Flood tide ETM metaG S.741 | ecosystem: Environmental > Aquatic > Marine > Intertidal zone > Estuary | place: USA...
AAAGCTAACTGCACTAAAAACTACCTATGTTTTTATACAAAAAAAGTAAACTATAAAAAAAGCCTATGTCTAACAACCATAGGCTTTTTAATTTTTACGATTTGTAAAGCAATCATACTGTTTAAATTCCATCACAGTCCAATTCCATCTTTATGCCATGAATCTCCATATTCAGATCCGCCTCTGACATTAGCTACAACATAAATACCTCCATTATCTACGAAGATACAATAATCTTTATATTAAAAATAAAAAAGACTGTTATAGGCTTCCTATATCAGTCTTTTTTCCGTCAGTTATTAGTCAATACAGTTTCTTGATTCGGATTATTTACTATGTTACTACTTTCCATTTCTTCAGTTTCTTTATTGTTTTTGTTACTAATGAATTTAATTGCTGAAAAGATTACAATATTGATTGAAATAATTACAATTCCATACATACTTTTGACAAACCCTATCAACATTCCTAAGTATGGAATATGAAACTGGTATGATCCAATAACATCACTAGATGGTATTAGCCAAGTATCTGGAGTCACTTCTTTAGCATCTTCAAAATGTCTATGTGTTCTTATAATAGTTTCTGATCTAGAATTATCTATTGAATAAATATAATGGGTAACATACTCCGAAGTTCCATTATAATCAATATCTGCTTTGAAAGTGATTATATCTCCTACTTTTGCGTCTGCTTCTTTAAATGGCGTTGTGAATACTACATCATTAACATTAATCACTGGATCCATCGATTCTGTTAATGTTACAAAGGGTTGAAACCTAAAGATTTTTATTGTCATGTCCGGCATAAATATTAGTGTTCCTATATAAAGTAATAATGCTCCTAATAATCCCATTGATAATCCTAATTTAATATTTTCATACATAATTTTGTGCCTCACTATCTTATTTATTTTTAATTATGTTTAAATTCTACCACGATGATTTTATGCTTTCAATTGATTCAACATACAGTTAATATTTATTTAAGATTTCAATTTATCATACTATTTTTTAATAAAGTAAAACCCGAATTCTTTAGTAGAATTCGGGTTTGTTTTAGTTTTGATTCATTTAATTCTAATGTAAGTATATATCTTAGTTAACGATGTCTGTACTTACGATGTTCATTGTTTTGATTTGGTATGAGAATGTTACTGAGATTTCTGCATTTACGATCAATTGATAATCAGCTTGATTAGATGGTTCAGTTAATTTTATTTGGAATGCGAATGTTTCTGCAGCAGCATCTAATTTTAATTCAGAAGCGTTGTTTTCGTTATAAGCTACTAACACTAATGCATAAATGTGTGCAAATTCTACTTTATCTAATACTACACCTTCAGATGTAATAAGAAGTTCATGTTCAATATCGATTTCTCCAACTGAATCTACACCTAACATTTGAGTTGTTGCTTCGTCTTCAGTCCATTTAACGTCGAATGATAAATCGATTTCTTCTACTGCACCTTCAAGTGAGTTTACAGCTTGTCCTACAGGAACTAATAATCCACCGCTATTAAGTTCGTTTGCTAAATCAAATCTAGTTGAAACCTTTTCCCCTGAACCAACTTGTAATGTTCCAGTTGCTTCTGCGTTTGTACCTTCTACATAACTTGCCCAGTATGCGAAAGTCCCACTTGATAATACCAGACTTAGCATGATTAAAAATGCAATAACTTTTTTTGTTGATCTTTTTTCTCTTTTCTTCGTTTTCATAATTTTTTTCTCCTTTTTATTTTCTATTTTTTTTTAGTTTCTTTTAAAGTTTATTGGTGCTTTTCTTGTTGTATACCCATATCCTATCACCCCTGTTAAATAGAGTCAATCAATCCAAAGTGCAGTTAATATTTATTTAAGATTTGGATATATATTTAATCTTTCCTATAAAAAAAACGAGCTATAAATAGCTCGTTATCTAGTTTTATTAATTATTATTACTTAACTCTTCAATTACTTTTTGTCCTAAGCGATAACCAAATGCATATACTGTTTCAATGATCTCAGGTTTATTTGGTAAATCCTCAATTTTGTTCCTTAATCTTTTAACATGAACGTTTATTGTATTATCGAATCCTTCATAGTATTCTTCACCCCAAACAATCAAGTATAGTTGTTTTCTAGAGAAAGCTCTGTTTGGATTATCAAATAACGTTTTTAAAATGTCAAATTCTTTTGTAGTAAGTTCAAAATCAGTTCCATTCTTTTTAGCCTTTCTAGTTGAGAAGTTAATTTCCAAGTCTTTATAAGTAACAATTTTATATCTCGTTACCATTTCTTCTTGATTTTCTAAAATGATTTTTAAGCTTTCTAAGATCTCATCAGGATGTAAAGTTTTTTCAATAAAATCACTTGCTCCAACATTAATCATTTTTACCCTTGTCTTAACATTAGCATAAGAAGTGTTTATTATAACCGGAACATCAGATTTCTTTCGTAAAATCTGCAAGAACATATATCCACTCATTTTAGGCAAATGTAAATCTAAAATGATTGCATTGTATTTATACTTAGTAAATTCTACTAATCCATCTTCAGCGTTATAAGCACAATCAACCTTAAATCCATTTTGCACTAGTTTCACTTCAATTGTTCTGCTGACAACCCTGTTATCCTCGACTAATAATATCCTTTTCATATTAATTCTCCTCATCATCCTTATTTATTAACTTGCTTAATTATAACAAAACATATGTTTTTCTTCAATGCGTATTAAATATATAAATTCTTATTCACTCTCTAGTACAGGTATTACTACATATGTAATTAAGATATATATATTATACTTTTCTAATAGTTTATAATCATTTACTCCAACCTCATAATTTAAAGTTACACTAAATTCTTGTTCAACTGGATTACTATTAAGGAATATCTCATTAGTATTATTGTCTGAAACATTCAAATTAATTAAATGAGAAAAGCGGTTATATAAATTTTGATTTACTTCCTTTTCAAAATCTCTAATAACAATTTCATAATTAACTACAAGCTCTCCATTTTTCACCTGGCTTGCATCTGTATTAGAATCCTCAATCTTATTCCAAATAATACCATATAATACATCATCGATAGAGTTTACAGGGTCTTCTAATAAATCTTCAAGCGGAACCTTATACATATAACTATTAACTTGGTCATTCAAAACAAAATTATAATCAAAATTATTAATAGCTCCAATCATGATTGAGCTAGAAGTTCTAAAACTTGTTCCTTCTACAAAAGTTGTCCAGTATGCAAAAGTAGATGATGTCGTTAATAAAGAAATCACCACAAGAACAAGTATAATCATTTTTTTACTTATATAATTAGGAATTAAATATTGTACTGTATTCATAATGGCCACCTTTCTTTATCTTTATTGTAATTGTATGAATTAATCATCTTGTTTTCAAACATTAACTAAGTGATTTAAGATTAATGTAAGAATTGAAAAAGAATCAACTAAAAAGTCGATTCTTTTATATGTTATCTTCATCATTTTTTTCCTTAATGTATTCCCATAAAATATATAATACAAATCCATTAGCTATAACAAGGCTTAATATTACATTATTTCTAAAAGCACTTTGAACAAAACCAACATAAGGGATTTTAAAAACATATTTACCCTTTATATCTTGATAAGTAATATCATAAGGTTGATTATCTTTGTCTTTCCATTCATCATATTCTCCATCTTCTTGGAAAGACCCATTTGTATAATAAACTTTTCCACTATCAGTTTCTTTTATATCACCAACGTAATGCGTAACATATGCATCTTTCCCTAGTTCAGGGATATAGACATTAAAAGAAATAATGTCTCCAACTTTAATTTCACTTTCTTTTATCTCATGCATGATTATTAAATCATTTTGATTTAAAACAGGTTCCATTGAATTAGATAATACAATAAAAGTTCTAAACCCAATAGCATCATTCATTTCCTCAGGAAAGAAAGTCAATGATATATAAATTAATAAAAAACCAATAATCAAATAACTGAATACACTTTTAATTTTATGCATAGCTTATAATGTGTTTTTCTATTTCAATTACAAGTTCTTGATAGTATTGTTTAAATTTATCTTCAAGCAATAGTATTTCTTCTAATTTTTGTACATCACATAATTTTAAAATCTTGATTGATAATTCTAATATTTTAGTTGTTTTCATATATAAAAAAGACCCTTTCATATAATGGATTGTTTCTAAAATACTATCAACTTTTTTTGATCTAAACGCATTATCAATTGCTTTAGTATCGTTTTCTTTTTCATTTAAAAAGGCAAGCAGAATTTCCTTTTGAAGCATTCTATCAGAATAGTATGCTTCAAACTCAGCTTTATTAAAAACGATATTTCGTTCTATGTGTTTTTCATTCGATATATCCATAAAATCTACTCCTAGTCTTATTATAAGATTATAATACATCTATTTACATTTCATTAAAACTATATAGTGCTAGATGTAAGATATTTGTAAGATAAAACTTTTCTTTACTTGTTTCGTTTTTTACTTAGTTTTCTTCTTGGTATATGTGTTTACCTTAAAATAGTTTTCTAAATCTGTCTCTAATTTCTTTAAAGAATCAATAAATACCGAGAATTTAGAATAATCGTGTTTACCCTTTCTAAGTTCAAGTTCAACATCTAAAGATTTAGTATATACTTCTATTGCTCCTAAAGTAGAAGATAATCCTTTTATTCTATGAATTTCAACGATAATATCTTCAACATTATCTTTATTAAAAATATCTTTTAGTGTTAAATCATAACCACGGTAATCATTTAAGAATTGATACAACATTTCAATATATAATTCTTTATTATTATTAACATTAGTTAACCCCGACTTAGCGTCAAGGAATGGCAAACCAAGTCCTTCTGCATTCTTAATATCAATTGGAACACTTATGATATCTACATATTTTGACAATACATCTAATAATTTTGATATCTCAAGTGGTTTTGTTAAAAATGCATTCATTCCAACACTTAAAGATTTATCTCTCTCTACAGCCAAAGCATGAGCTGTCATAGCGACAATAGGGATGTCTTTATATTTAAATTCCATTTGACGAATTAACCCTGTAGCATCTCTCCCGTTTAAAACTGGCATTTGGATATCCATTAATATAACTTTGTAATCAAACTCATCTAAATTCAAAATATCGATAACTTCTTGTCCGTTATTAGCTATCGTTACATGGAATCCTTCATTAGATAATAATTCATTAACAATTTTTTGATTTATTTTATTATCTTCTGCAAGAATAATACTAGTACCTGGTTTTACAAGATTAACTTTCTTCTTACTAACGATATTAGAATGTTGCTTTGTTTCATTAGTATTATAAAGTGAAACAATAGTATCGTAAAACGATGAAGGATAAACAGGCTTATCTAAAAATCTAGTTACACCTAATTTAGTAGCTTCTTCGATTATTTCTTCTTTAACCCATGCCGAAACCAAAAGAATGGATTGCGTATTTTCTAACAAATCTTTTTGTTCTAAAGATTCAATTAATTCAATTCCACTTAACCCCTCAAAATTAACATCAACGATTAATATATCAGGATTAAATAATCCGTCTTCTAAGACTTTAATCGCATCAAACGGATCAGAAACAACTTTAGATACAACCATCATTTCATCACAGATTTCTTCAAATATTTCTAGTGATGATAAATTATCATCAACAATCATAACTTTTAAATTTCTTAATTCTGCAGGTAAAACAAATGATTGAGTATCATTTTTAACATAATCTAGTGGTAATTCAAAGACGAAAGTACTACCGACACCTTTTTCACTAGTAATTTCTAGTTTGCCACCCATTAATTCAATTATCTGAGAAGTTATTGTTAACCCTAACCCAGTTCCACCATAGCGTCTTGTAAATGAGCTATCAGCTTGAATAAACGGATTAATAACATTATTAATCTCTTTATTAGTCATACCAATCCCAGTATCCTTAACTTCAAAAAGTAATAGACTATTTCCATTTTTATTAATTGAACTTATTGATAATAATACTTGTCCTTCATTAGTAAATTTAAGTGCATTATTAACAATATTAATTAATATTTGCCCAATACGAAGCGGGTCACCAATAAACCTTTTTGGTAATCCTGGTTGAATTTTAAATAAATAATCAACATCTTTTTCACGAGCTTTAAAAGCAATCATATTTGATAAATGATAAAGGATATCATATAAATCAAATTCAATTTTTTCTAACTTCATTTGCTTTGCATCTATTTTTGAATAATCTAAAATGTCTTCTATAATCCCTAATAGATTTATAGCAGAGCTTTTTAATCTACTATTATATTCATGTTGCCTAATAGTTAAACCAGTTCTTTCTAATAACGATGAAAGACCAATGATTGCACTCATAGGGGTTCTAATCTCATGAGACATGTTAGCTAAGAAGCCACCCTTAGCTTCATTAGCTTCATTTGCGATTTTTTCCATTTGTCTTGATACTTTAGTTATTTGTACTAATTCACTTCTTGTTCTAAAAAGCCATAATGTAATAGATACAATAATAAATAACGATGACAAAATAATTATTAAAAATATACGGTTATAATATATAGCATTATGCAAAGAAATAGACCCATAATTTTCATAAGGAGCTTCACCAATAAGTTTAATCATTGTATGAACATCTTGATAATTTGAAGAAATTGTCCATCCCGCGATATCAAGATCAATTGCTGCTTGGTCTGTTTTTTCTAGCTTTAAGAGTGCAATCGCAACTTCATATCCTAAATCTTTAGAAATGTGCGGAGTTTTAGCTATTGACCATTCAGGATATAACTGTGTAGATAATGCAAGCGGAAAATCTGAGTTTGATAAATTCAAAACACTAATTTCATCCAATGTTAATGTTCCATTTTTAACCATCTCTTCGATAATACCGGTTCTAACAATACCTACATCATATAAACCATTCACAACATCTGAAACAACTTTACTATATGTACCTACATAAGATAATGAATTTAAATCCTTATCAATGTCAATTCCATTATCAAGAAATTCTTTTTTAGCCGCCAGTATACCCTCAAATGAAAAATCATTTGCAGCAACTAGGTTTTTATTCTTTACATCCGTTATAGATGTAACTTCATTATTAGTACTACTAGTAAAAATAACACTACCAAGAGAAGTCGTTTCATTTTCAGCATAATAGTTTTTCATTGTTGCAATACTACTTATACTATAGTTAACAGCAAGATCAACAAACATTGATGGATCAACAACAACAAAATCAATCTCTTCATTAACCATTTTAGCTTTTACGTCATCATATAAAAGCGGAACAATAATAAACTGATGATTTATAATTTCAGATTCTAAAAAAGATATAGTTTCACTCCATGCTAAATTAACATCACTTGCATCTTTATCAGTTAACAATCCGATTCTGATTAAATCAGGATCATAAATATCTCCTTGATATTCATGATAAAAAATAGGATCAACTTTTTCTTCTTCTATCGTTAACAAATACACCATACCAAAAATAATAATGCTAAAGAACAACCCAAGTACAATAAACTCTCTAAATGTAAGTGCCTTTCTCATAATAATCCTCCTAAGATGTAATCATTTTTTTTCTAATATTAATTACTACTATTTATACCATTTTAACTGTTTTTTATTCTATTACAAATTATAATACTCAACTACAAAATAATATCTTGAAGTTCATCAAAAGTAGACACAATAAAAGTTGGCTTTATATTGCTATTATTTGCTTTGTTTTTAAAGTTAAACCAACAAGTATCAATCCCATAGTTGATCCCGCCTTGGATATCTGAAGTTAAACTATCACCTATAATGATTACTCTATCTTTACTTACTTCTTCTAAGTCTTTTAATCCTTCAACAAAAATCATTGGGTTAGGCTTCGCATACCCAATCTCTTCAGAGATAATAACTTTCTCGAAATACTGTGCAATCTCATGTTGCCTTACTCGATACTTTTGTACCCTAGTTAATCCATTCGTTATAAGTACTAAACGATATTTCTTACTTAACTCTTTTACTAACTCCATCGCACCATCAAATAAGAATGTTGCTCTTGATAAATGATCTAAAAAAGCATCCGAAAAAGTATTCCCATCTCCTTCTAAACCAACTTCATCTAAAAACCTTCTAAAACGCTCCGGCTTTAATTCCTTTTGCGTAATAAGTCCTTTTTCTAAATCTTTCCAAATACCAATGTTTATCTTTTTATAGATTGGCAAATAACTTTCATTATAATCTAAATCCAAATCTCTCATCGCATTTTCAAAAGCATATTTCTCAGCTTTTGAGAAATCATATAATGTATCATCTGCATCAAGTATTATCATTTTGTATTCTTTCATCAATATCACCATAATCCTTTATATATTATATTGTATATTTAAATTGATAAATTCTCATGGTTTTACAATATCACTAATGAAAATATTATACAAGCCTGCAGTTATAACTAACCTTATAATAAAAGTTTAAATTTAAAAAGAAAAAGGGTTCAAATTGAATCCTTTTTTAAGTCTTTATATCACTACCACTTTCTTAACTTTTTTACATAAATAGCACTAAACACAACATTAAATAGATAAATCAAAAAGGACATATATGCTAGAAAGCCTCTCAAGCCTTGAAACCCACTGCTTGAGCTTATATCATCAACAACAATATCAAATACGATAAAACCTAATGATATTAATAATCCACCAAGCAAGACATAAGTTACCGTATAATCTCCCCATATACCATTAGCATTTTTAACAAAACGTTGATTTAATAAAATCATCGGAATAAAAGCTAAAAAACCAAAAAATATAAATAATAATTCAATACCATATATCATAGCAACACCTCTTTCATAAAAAAACAGTATCACGATTATTTAAATTATTCTATCAATTTGCTTATCAAACACAGAAATAAATTACCAGCTCATACAAGAATTGCTACCACTCATTCCATAATGACAACCCCTCTTGCCATTTTTTTAAACTATCTTAAAATTATTTATGATAATATATAGTTGGAGGTGATCCCATTGAAAATATTAGAAGTAAAAGGATTACAAAAGAACTATAAAGATCTAAAGGCCGTTAAAGGCATCGATTTCAGTGTTAATAAAGGAGAATGATTATGAATGAAAATAACTTTATCTATGAAATAACATCTAAATACAATATCAAAGAAACGATTGAAGAATTAGAAAAAAGTTTATCTAACATTAAATTTGGCATATTAGCTAAACTTGATCTTGGTGAAAAAATGAGAAGTAAAAACATAAAGTATAGTAATTCTTTGTATGCTTTTGAAGTATGCAATCCAATTCATGCTTCTAATGTTTTGAGTTTACAGTCGAACATAAAGTTCTTATTACCTTGTAAAATTACAGTTTCAAGTGATGATGACAATAGAGTAACTGTTGGAATGGTTGATTTTACAATGTTTGATGAAATGTTCGAAGGAGAAACTAAAAAAGTTGCATTATTAATTATGAAAGAATTAAAGGAAGCAATTGATATACTAGCTTAATGTAATGAGCTAAATCAAGTTCAATATAAAAAAAAGTCTGTATTTTATACAGGCTTTTTTTATGCTTTACTATTCTTATTTTTTTGTTCTTCTATTACGTTGTTTATTCCTACTTGCATCAAAACTCTTTGATTCTGTTTTTCTATTAACAGATTTTTTTCTTGAAGAAGAATTTTTACTGTTCTTATTTGATGATTTGCCTGTATTGTTACTTTTATTCTTGCGTGGTGCTACGACTATTTTAGATGGGTCTAGTGATAATTTTTTATCTTTAGACATTGGAATCTTCATATTTATATGTTTCTCTATATCTTGAAGTAAAGGGTATTGATTTGGTGAGCAAAATGCAATTGCAGTTCCAGCATTTCCAGCTCTACCAGTTCTACCAATACGATGGATATAAGTATCAGGCGTTTCAGGTAGATCATAGTTAATTACATGAGAAACTTCATCAACATCAATTCCTCTTGCTGCGATATCAGTTGCAATAAGAATGTTTATTTCTTTATTCTTAAAAGCTCTAAGTGCTTTTTGTCTATCACCTTGTGCTTTGTCACCATGAATTACTGCTGATTTGATATCAGCTAGGTTTAGTTCTTTAGCAATATCGTCAGCTCCTCGTTTTGTTCTTGAGAAGACTAAAATTGTTTTAAATTCATTTTCATTAAGAAGTTTTATAAGTAGTTTTATTTTTGAATTTTTTGAAACATAATAAACTGTTTGTTTGATTATATCAATTGTTTCTTTTTCTTCAGAAACTTTAATTCTAACTGGGTTTGTTAATATCTCACCTGCTAAGTTCATTATTGCCTTAGGCAAAGTAGCTGAGAAAAACATTGTTTGTCTTTCCTTTTTAACCATAGAGATAATTTTCTTTACATCATTAATAAATCCCATATCTAGCATTCTATCTGCTTCATCTAAAACTAAATATTTTACATCAGATAATGATAATTTTCTTTGTTTAATTAAATCAAGAAGTCTACCTGGAGTTGCAACTAAAATATCAACACCTTGTTGTAAATCTCTTACTTGTCTAGCTTGTTTTATCCCACCATATACTACAGTTGAATTTACATTAATATACATACTATATTTAATAAAGTTATCGTGTATTTGTAAAGCTAGTTCTCTTGTTGGTACTAAGACCAAAGCTTTGATTTTCCTTTTTGTTGTATTTTGTTCCAATTTTTCTAAGTATATTTTTTGCAATATTGGAATAGCAAAAGCAGCTGTCTTTCCAGTACCTGTTTGTGCACTACCAAGAACATCTTTATTATCAAGAATAACTGGTATAGCTTTTTCTTGTATAGGTGTTGGTACAGTATAATCTTTTAAATTCAGTGCTTTTAATATTGGTTCTATTATATTTAAATCTTTAAATTCCATGATTGTTGTACTCCTTTATATCGGATCGTGTTTTCTTTTATGAGCAACTAACAGTTTATATTATTTAGTTTACCTATTCAAGGAGAACATTTAAAAAAATCATTTTAATCTGATGAACCCTCTAAATCCACGATCTTTATAATATGAATCTGCTCCATTATGATACACAAAGACTCTTTCATATCTGTTATTTGCAAACAATGCTCCTTTTAAATCCCTTACTTCAATATTCGTTTTTACCCATGAAGACGTTTTGAGATCAAATGGTTCAATTTTTTGTAATGAAAAGTACATAGTTTCATCTAATAGTTCAATATTTATATCTTTTGCCATTTCCATCGCAGAGCTTAAAGGTGGAAATTTTTTTCGATTTACCCTTGCAGTTTTGTCGTAGCATAAACTTCTTCTACCTTTGGGTGATTCTTTTGAAAAATCTACGAAAATCAACTCATTGTTTAACATAACAAAATCAGGCTCTCCGCCTGTTTCTTCCATTTTTTTAATGGTTTTTAATATCTCCTCATTTAGCAAATCCATTATAGTATTCCATTCAGTATTTTTATGTCTATGCATGTTTTTCATAAATCTAACTTCTAAAACACGTAATAGTTCTTTATGATCCATCATTTCACCTATAATCTTTCGTATGTCATGATTAATCACAACATCTATTTTTTATACTACTATTTCATTATACCAAATACAATTAGTATCGTACAAAAATGTTTTAAGCTCTTTTTATTAAGTGTCCACTAAATAGGGTTCACTTTAAATCTATGTGTTCGTTTATTTAAACAGCAATTTCTTAGTTATAAAAATAATTTAGCAGTATAATAAATATATCAGCAACGTTGGAGGTGCAATATGCCAAGAAATGAAACTATAAAATACGAGGTTGTCAAACAAGACGGAATATTTGAACTTAGAAAGTATGATGATATTTTATTAGCAAGTACTAAAACAAATGTTCAAAATAGAAATGAATCTGGATTTAACAATGTTTTTCAGTTTATCTCTGGTGAAAACTCATCTAATACAAAAATTAGTATGACAACACCCGTGGTAACATATCAAGAGGAAGAAATATTAACCACTGGTTTTTATGTTCCCTCTATTTATGATGGTACTACTGTTCCAAAACCAACTTCTGATAAAGTGTTTTTAAATACGATTGATCAAGCACTCTTTGTTGTTGTTACATTCAATGGAGCATGGGTTGCCAGCAATTATGAACACTATGAAAAATTACTAAATGACTATATAAAGGATAATAATTATATTGTAACTTCAAATAAATATATTTTTAGATATCAAGCTCCTTATATTCCTGATCATTTAAAAAGAAATGAAATAGCGTTTAAAATACAAGATACAATTTTGGAAACAAAATAAAAAAGGGGTGAAATAAATGTTAGAACTTAAAAATATAATCAAGGATTATAAAGTAGCAGATACAAAATTTAGAGCATTAAATGATATTAATCTGACTTTCCAAAAAGGAGAGTTTGTTTCGATAATTGGGCCATCCGGGTGCGGAAAAACAACTGCGCTAAATATTATTGGTGGATTAGATAGGTATTCAAAAGGTGATTTGGTAATAAATGGAACATCTACCAAAGAATTTAAGGAACGTGATTGGGATTCGTATCGTAATCATTCTATTGGTTTTGTCTTCCAAAGTTATAATCTGATCAACCATTTATCTGTATTAGATAATGTAGAGTTAGGAATGACATTATCTGGTGTTTCTCAAGAAGAAAGAAAATCACGTGCGATAAGTGTATTAGAACGTGTGGGATTAAAAACACAATTAAACAAACGTCCTACAAAATTATCAGGTGGAGAAAAACAACGTGTTGCAATCGCAAGAGCACTTGTAAATAATCCTGATATTTTGTTAGCTGATGAACCAACAGGAGCATTAGATAGTACAACAGCACATGAAATATTAGATTTAATTAGAGAAATCAGTCACGAGAAATTAGTTATTATGGTTACTCATGAAAAAATGTATGCGAAAGAGTATTCATCAAGAATTGTTGAATTAAAAGATGGGGAAGTTATTAATGATTCCTTGAATAAAAACATCGTTGAATTAGATGACAAAGGGTATAGCCCAAAACGTACTGCAATGAGTTTTTTAACTGCCTTAAAACTATCATTCAATAATTTAAGAACAAAGAAATTTAGAACAATAATCACTGCACTTGCTTCAAGTGTTGGGATTATCGGTGTCGGATTGGTTTTATCAATCAGTAATGGTTTCCGTGATCAGGTCGAGCAGATTGAATCTGATCAACTTGTTGGCTTACCTATTTTAATTGGTAGGGCAGAGATGGAAATTGGATTTAACCGTGCAGGTGCCTCTTCTTATATTCCAGATGAATACGATGAAGATGAAATTGTATTGTATGATCCAAATATGGATGTACATGAAAATGTATTTACGGTAGAGTTTCTCGACCATTTAGAACAATTGGATGATGATATTTATACCAATATTCAATTTGAATATGGGTATGTTCCTACTATTTTAGTAAATAAAAATGATGAAGCAGAGATCATTCAAACAATGGATTTGGCATTTAGTAGTTTTATTGTACCAAATGATCAAATTTCAGACTTCTATAACTTAAAAGCTGGTAGTTACCCAACTTCTATTTACGAAGTAGTTTTATTAGTAGATGACTGGAATGTTGTAGATTCTTCTATTATTGAAACATTAGGTTTTGATATAACAGAAACCATTCGTTTTAGTGATGTTATAGGGACGAATTTATATGTAGGGTTAAACGATAGTTTTTATGTCGAGCAAGGTGGCGTATTCATACCAAATTTTTTGAATCTAGATGATGTCGTTGACGAAGGTGTTGAGTTAACTGTGGTTGGGATTATCGAAGCCCAAGAAGCTGCGTTAGAATATAATGGTAGTGGGGTTAAATACCTCTATGAATTAAAACCAGAATTAATTTCTAGAAATGTATCATCTAATATTTGTCTTAATCAGGAAAATGCCTCTACTTCTGTTTTTGATTTATCATCAATATCAGATGCTGAAAAGGAAGTCTTACTATCGTATATCGGTTGTAATGACGAAAATCCGTTTTTAATTCAAATTTATTCAGACACAGTTGAAAATAAAGAATTAATCAAAGAACATATCCAAGCATATAATGTAGGTTTACCTATTGAAGACAAAATATTCGAAACAGATTTAGCAGAAGCGATTGGCGATACACTTAGTACGTTAATCACTTCAATAAGTGTTGTATTAACTGCATTTGCATCAATATCTCTGGTTGTTTCAAGCGTTATGATTGGGGTAATTATATATATTAGTGTTTTAGAAAGAACAAAAGAGATTGGAATCATTCGTTCACTTGGTGGACGTAAAAAAGATATTAGTAGAGTTTTTAACGCAGAAAGCGTATTAATTGGTTTCTTCTCAGGTTTGATTGGGATAACGATAACATTCATATTAACGTTCCCTATAAATGCCATAGCAGTGGTATATGATGATAATCTAGCAAACGTTGCTAAAGTTAACATCTTGCACCTAGTACTATTAGTCCTTGCCTCAACAGTCTTAACTTTCATTGGTGGATTTATACCAGCACGAATTGCATCTAACAAGGATCCTGTAGAAGCTTTAAGAGTAGAATAATATTACATTTCATAATACCTAGGAGGAGATTTCATGTCGTTATTTGAAACTGCAAAATATACAGTATTAAAGAAAGAAACCAAAAAGATCGAATTAAGAGAGTATGCCACTTTTTATCTTGCAAATACAACGGTAGCTCTTGATGATAAGTATAACAATGGTTTCAATCAAGTATTCAATTATATAAGTGGAGAAAATGAATCTAGAAAAAAAATTAGTATGACTACTCCTGTCGTATCTACTTCATCTGATGATGTTCTTACAACAGGCTTTGTCATCCCTTCTAAGTATGCAAGTAACGCACCAAAACCATTAAGTGACAACATAAAAATTTCAGAAATGAATACTGGTTCCTTTCTAGTTATTAGGTTTAGCGGAAGATGGAATAAGAAGAATTTCGATAAGTATGATTTAATCCTTAAATCATTCATAAAAACAAGTAAATACAAAATACAATCAGAACGTTATATTTTGAGATATCAACCTCCTTTCATTCCAAGTTTCTTTAGAAGAAACGAAGTCATGTATCGAGTGTTGTCAAATACACCATAAACATTGTCTGGTTTATAAGGATTATCAATAAAAAAAAAGGCCTTGAAAAAGGCCTTTTTTGTTTGAGTATTTATTACTATTACTTTACCACAATTGTTACTATCTATGTCACTGTTTCTATTAATTGTATTTTACTCCATTTACGTTGTTTCCATCTTATTGCCATAGCAGTTCCTCTTACAATTTCATCTAACATTCCAGCTATAAAAATACCAACTAGACCCATCTCAAATTCAATAGCAAAGACGTAACTTAGTACTACATTGATCCCAAACATAGAGATAACTGCCATAATAACAGGGAATACCGTGTCACCAGCAGAACGTAATGCTTGAATAAATACAAAATTCATCGATCTTCCTAATTCTAAAAATATCGCGATATATAAAACTCTTTTAGCCATATATATTATTAACGCATCATCTGTAAATAATCCAATAACTTCATCACTAAAGATATTCAATAGTAATGTGATTACTATCACTAAACTAAATGCTATTTTAAGAGCTTTTAAAGTATGTTTATAAGCTTTACCATGCTCTTTTTCACCAATATAATACCCTACAATAATCGCATTACCACTTGCAAAAGAGAAACTAAAAATAAAGATAAAGGATAAAATCGTATAGATATATGTTCTAGTAATAACCGCTTCAACACTAATATGATTTACAACCACAATAATTAAGACTTGGGCAATATTCCACATTAAATTTTCTGTTGCTGCAGGAATACCTATATACAATATTTTCTTTAAGTGAATCAAATTTAATTTTAATTTAAGAATATTGATATCCAATTTTTTATACGCAGCTATCGCTAATAAGATAACCATTATTATTCTTGAGATAAGTGTTCCAATTGCTGCCCCTTGAACTCCAAGTGCTGGAAATATAAATATACCATAAATCAGCACTGCATTAAGGGTAATATTTACTAGGTTACCAATAATCATTACAATCATTACCACCTTTGGTTTTCCAAAGCTTCTAAATCCATTACTAAGTGCAACTCTTAAAGCAATAAACACAAGTGAAAATCCAACAATTCTTAAATAGATAGCAGCATCAGCAAATAAAACATCATCCGTACCTATCAACACTAACATTTTCTTACCAATTAACGTTACAACTACACTAAAGAAAATACCTACTATTAAATTTCCTGTAATTCCCGTAGTTATTGTTTCTCTTGCTTTTTCTGATTGTTTTGCTCCTAGATGTTGTGCTGAAACAACAACGATACCTAGTGCGATAACATTTACTAATATCCCAAATAAAAATAATATTTGATTTGAAATACCAACACTACCAACTGCAGTATCTGAAAACCTTGATAACATTAAAGTATCAACTGTTCCAAGCAATGTGAAAAATAACATTTCTACCAATATTGGCCATGTAATTTTATATATATTTTTCTCTAGTTTCGCCATTCTTTCACCAATCTTCCAAATGATATTATATCAGTATTATTTGCTTTGTCACGGTTTATACATCTTATTCTTTTCTTTCTATTGAAATAAAAACATTATTGCATACTGTTAACTTACATCATACTCAAAGACCTTACGTTTTTCGATTTGCATTATCTAAATAAAAAAGGACACTTTAAAATAAGTGTCCTTTAAATTTATCTTTATGTTATCCCGTAGATGACAAATCATTTTCTCCTATTGCATTACTACCTATAGTAGTTAAGAAGAACCCAGATGCACCATCATCAAAGAAGAAAACCATAACATCATATGTTTTCACATCTAAGCCAATTGTTCTTGTCACAGAAGCTATATAATGTGCAGGTAATCCATTTTCTCCTGGATTATATGTAATTACACCTACATCGTAACTTCTTGTACCAAAGCCATTGTGGATTGTTTTAAATCCTTCGCAATCTGGTGGATCCATAAAACTATAATCATTATTTAGTATCACAAAGAGATAACAAAAATCTGCTTCATTGAAGGCTGGGTCATTTAAAAATTGATAGAATAGTTCAATCTCGTTTCGCACTGTGGCATCTGGTACTGTTGCTGTTGGTGGAAAGTAATATTCAACTGGCTCTACAATTACAAACGGAGTAGTTACAAACTCTAATAACACTTCACTTCCAGTTGGGTATCCCCATAAAGCAAACTCAACATCAAATGTCATATTTCCCAAAGAAGTATTTAAAGTTACGTTAGCTACGAAGTGATCTTGTCCATTTACAACTAGCACATAAATATCATTAATAATATATCCTGTAGTTAAAGCTTTTACATCTTCAATTTCAAACAAACATGCTTCATATGTAAACGGTGTTGGAATTTGTATATCGTTAAAATATATTACACAAATCTGACTTGATGTTAACGAAGTTCCAAATACATCAGTATAAAATATTCCTAGATATTCTTGAGCTTCTAAAGCTGGTACTCCATTAAATATGCTTGGAATTGGTTCAGGTTCACTATTAAGTCCAAGCGCTTGCTCAATTACTGTTGCTGGTAGTATATTACCAAATTCATCAAGAAGGAAGAAAAATGCCACATCATAATAAATAGATCCTTCTGGTCCACTTCTGACAATTTCAGCAGTAAAGTATGGCGGACTATCTACTTCTTCTGGAAAGAAAAGAATATTTGATACATTAAAAATATAAGCTGCCTCTGTAAAAGGTATTCTTATTACCTCACAAGGTCCAAGTTCCATAACTTGCATATCATTATATAATGGTAAAAATTCTGTGCAGAACAAACTTGCAGGTATACCAGCATCAACTGCTACATCATAATACTGATACATTAAGTTAAATGCATCAATTTCATTAATATCAGCATACATACTACCTTGAGGTTCATTTTCACCCATTGGATTACCCATAAATACTGCAGTGTCAGTTGAAGCAGTTCCAACGATAATAAATTCAACATCAAATACATTTGATAAGGTTGCCCCTTCTAACACAATTGTTGCGGTAAATCCATTCAGTATTTCATATTCAGTAATAACTATCGTATCAATTACTCCTTGCACTAATACAACATCGTAATTAGTTCTAATACTATTCACAAGATCAATACATTCTTCAAGTGTCGGTCCTACTGGATCGTTTACTATATAATTAATACATACAAGCCCCGCATCTATAGAAGAATTCAACATATCTCCATATAACCCTTGCAAAATTCCTTGAGCTTCACTTGGACTTGCATATACAGTATTATAATCACTTCCAATATACGAAAATGGATTTGACAATAACAATAATCGCAATGCATCAGAATCTTGTATATATCCTAAATAAACATAAAATGAGTAAAATTCATTATGACTGTTAACTACTGAAATCTCAACTTCATAAGCAGTTACTAACCCACCATCATAATAATACTCTAATTCTATAATGCTTAATACATCATAAATATCTGTTAAGTGGATAAAATACTCAATATCTCTTGAACAATTTATAAAATCAGGCAAAGACCCTAGGGCTTCACTCATATAATAATTACAAAAATCTACAGGTGTCATTGTATTGAATAAAGCATTATAAATATTTTGCATATCAACAAGTACTTCTTCCACTGGAACTGATACAAATTCACCAATTACGCCATCAGGAATACCGTCTAAATCAACAAATGGATCTCCAATAATAAAGATACTCAAAGGGTCTCCAAACAATCCAAATGAAACTGAATAATCAAAATAGCCTTGACTTGTGCTCAAGGTTATCTGAGCAACATATAACTTCATAATTGTTTGATCAGGCAATACCATTTCTCCATTTCTAGTAATATCATTCACATTATATGATTGGTATGCATCACGTATAACAATTAATTGCTGCTCGCAATCTTCCAAAAGCAGACCTTCTTGGTTCATAGGAACAAGCACATCACTGCAGTACTGCCCAGGGTCACTAACTATATCAAAGAAACTATCATAAAACATCGATAAGTATGTTTGTGCTGTTTCTAATTCTTCATCATATGGGTCACCAACATTAGGGAATGGATCTGTAAGAAAATGAATGTAATTAATCAAAGATCCTTCATATCCTAAAAAGGCAACTTCAACGACATTACTCACATTTATCCCTGGCCCAGAAACTAAAAGTTCTGCATCATATCCGATTAAACCTTCTCTATCTACTTCTACAATGCTAGTTACGCTAACAGAATCAATTGGTGGTCTCACCAATCCAATCCCTGCCATACATTCTTCAACACTACCATTATTAATTGGAAAAGGTACATCTCCAATATACATCATACAAACTTCTTCTGCTGTTAATGAATCATTCAAAACATCAATAAAGAATTGCTCAATCCTAGCCTTAGCTTCTTCAATATTATCTAATTGAAAATGGATTACATTATCACTTACTACTTCAGAAGTAACTGTTAGTAACCTAGTAATTTCATCTGTTAATCCTGAACTATTTACAACAGTATATATAATCTGATATACACCTAATTCAAGATTACTATAATCTTCAACTAGAGTTCCTTCATGCATTATCACAAAAGTAATAATCGATGATACATTCCCATCAACACTATCAGATGCAGATACTCCATCTAGTGGATTAAAAGAACTTCCAGGTGCAATCACTATATCACTTTCTACAGTGATTACAGGTGGAATACCAAAAACCTCTGCTTCTATTGTAACTTTTCTTGTTACCAAGATAGAGTTACCGGCGTTATCTTTAATATTATAATTAATATAATACACTCCAATAACATTAACGTCTAAAAGAATCACATTCCCAACGGAGTCTGTAACTGTATATGTAATATTAGATGTAATGTCTCCATCAACATCATCACTTGCTGTAACTCCACTTAGGATGTTAAAAGAACCTCCTACAGTTAAAACTACATCTTCTACCCCTAATATTGCAGGGTTTATATCATCATTTAACTCATCTAAATTTTTACATGCACTTAAAGTTATTACCAAAATAAATATACTAAATACTACTACCAATCTTTTCATTATCGTTCCTCCTAATATGAACAATTCTCATCAGGCAGTAAACTTCTTCTTATTTTCAGTATATCACTCCTTTGAATATCAAACTATTACTGAAAACATTATTTATTTTTATTTTAAATAAAAAGGCAAGGATTTTCCTTGCCTTTGCTTTTTTCTCAATCATAAGCAACCAATAACCTCTTATGAAATTATAACTTATTATGATTTATAGGGATAAACCAGTAATTATATCTATGTAAAATTTCTGTAAAGTTTTAATTTTTTCTATTAATGCAAAATAAAAAAGGACCTTGAAATGAAAAAGTCCTTTTTTGTTTGAGTATGTATATTTAAGGTGTATTTACTACTATTACTTCATCCCATTTATTACTATCTATGTTACTGTTTGTATCATTTTTTATTGTCTCATTAAAAAAATCTGTGATCATACTTTTTAATATCGATGTTAAATATTCACTTTCTAATTCCCCAGTATATCCTAAATTTTTAGTAAGCGGAGAATACATATATACCATCGCAAAATCATAATGCGTTATTCCATTAATTTGGTATAATTCAGGAATATTAGAACTGTTATCTATTAGTTCATAAAGTTTTTTATTATTGAATCCAGTTTCCCAATCACCACTTCTAATAAATAAAGATGGCATCGTTAATCCGTTATCAAGTTTAACGTCGTCAATCGGCTCTACCCATGCATCTAATCCAATAACTGATGCTATTCTATCATCATCTAAAGCAATATCAACTGCAGCTCCACCACCTGTAGAATGCCCAATCAATCCAATATTGTTTAAATCTAGTTTACCACTAAACTTTGACATACTTGTGCTAGCATTCATTTTTTCTAAAAAATTGATTGTTGCCGTAATATCTGATGCATATGTATCAACAAGCTGTGTAGCATAGTCTAAGAAATCAGGAGTATCTTCTCTAAGAGGTAATGCATCTGGATTTAAGTATGCAACTTCCTCATCACTAAACAAAGTAGCTACAGATCCATATGTATGATCTACACCGATAACGATATATCCAAGACTAGCAAGTTCTTCTGCAAAATCTGTATGAATATTTCGAAAACCACCCCACCCATGAGATATGATTATGACAGGGTATATTTCCAATGCTTTACTTAAAGGTGCATCGATATATGAATGTGACATAATATCTTTTGTATGGTCTAAAATAAAATAAGGTAACCCTATACTTTTACTTAATCCTCTTGGAACAACTATTCCATCATCTAACCACGGAGCTTGCTCATAAGTTGCTGTATCTTCTGCAGGATACCAAACTTGAATTTTAATTTTTCTATAATCACTAGAATCATTGGTATAAGCTTCAAGTATTAACTCATCATCTATCACAAAAGATTCTGTCCCAATTAAATAATCACCACTTGGCTCTGGTATTTCATATACAGGAAATATAAATGATGATACTAATGAAACTAC
>Ga0102814_10000875_pt1 | contig 21587 bp, 14 predicted proteins | sample ColrivemetaGS741_FD_79112 | JGI IMG/M metagenome (GOLD analysis project Ga0102814, IMG submission 79112) | Estuarine microbial communities from the Columbia River estuary - Flood tide ETM metaG S.741 | ecosystem: Environmental > Aquatic > Marine > Intertidal zone > Estuary | place: USA...
GGCACAATAGTAGATGAAGAAATGCACGGCGATTGGCTATATAAAAACAGCGACGGTTCCAATTGCAAATTACATTTTGACAAAGGAAATTTGGTTGGCAAACAAAACTCGTTTCATTACAACGGAAGCCCCTACTCAACCTTGCATTACAACGACTCATCCAAACTAGAAGGCCCCTATTTTATTCAGTACCAAAATGGTGACACACTATTCTATCAAAACTACATAAATGGAAAACAGCACGGTTACGGAACGGCTAAATACAAAAACGGAAAAACCTATTATACGGCAACATACAACCTTGGCAAACTGCAATCCTTTAATGAACAAAACATTGCAGGAATTGCTATTCAAAAATCTAAAATAGAAGATGGCACAGGACAACTTATGGAATATTACTGGGTTGATGGCCAAATAAAGGTAAGTACCGTAACTACATACGCTGACGGTCTGCCAAATGGCATGCGATTTCATTTTCAGGGTGATACCGTTACATATAGCGAAAAGTACGAAAACGGACTATTTGTGGGCTATGGAAAAGAGCCTAATTACAAAATAAATAGAGAAGAATTAGACACCCTTTTTCCTAAAATTGATTTTGATATTGTAGACACCACCAAACGAATAAAAAGCCATTTCGCTGGCGGAGAAGATGGGCTACAACGATTTCTTGCAGAAAATATAACCTATCCGCCTATGGCATTAGAAAATGATGTTTCGGGGCAAGTAGTTTTATCTTTCGTAGTAGATAGACTAGGAAATATTAAGAATGTAAAAACCGTATCAAAAACATTGGGCTTTGGTATGGAAGAAGAATCGATACGCGTAATACAAGCAACTTCAGAACTTTGGACCTCAGCAATTTATTTTGGCATTCCGGTAAAAATGCGATTTAGAATCCCTGTTAAATATCAAATATTTTAAATAAAACACCTTGACCAAACTTACTACCGAAGCAGAATCGAACCACGACGATTTGCACGAAAAATCGACGATGGAATTGCTACAAGGCATGAACCAAGAGGACCAGACTGTACCTCTAGCTATTGCCGCGGAGCTAGCAGCTATTGAGCAATTGATAGAAGCTGCTTACAAGAAAATGGAAAACGGCGGAAGGCTATTTTATGTTGGAAGTGGAACTAGCGGCCGATTAGGTGTAGTAGATGCAAGCGAATGTCCGCCAACCTACGGTGTGCCGCAAGGTTTGGTTGTAGGAATTATCGCTGGTGGTGATGCCGCTATTCGAAAAGCAGTAGAAAATGCCGAAGACGACCATTTACAAGGTTGGTACGATTTGCAAGAGCACACAATAAGTAAACGCGATTTCGTAATTGGCATAAGTGCCAGCGGAACAGCACCTTATGTGCAAGGAGCTTTAGAACAATGCGTAAAAAATAATGTAGCATGCGGAGCTATTGCCTGCAACAAAGACAGTAAAATTGGACAAACGGCAGACTATGCCATTGAAGTAGTGGTTGGGCCAGAATTTGTAACGGGCAGCACCCGTATGAAAAGCGGAACAGCCCAAAAACTGATACTAAATATGATTAGTACGAGCCTAATGATAAAACTTGGCCATGTGCAAGGCAATAGCATGATAGATATGCAGTTGAGCAACAAAAAACTGGTTATCCGAGGTACGCGAATGATAATGGAGCAAACGGGTTTAGATGAATACACTGCCAAAGATTTGCTTTTAAAACATGGTAGCGTAAGAAAAGCGGTAGAGGCGGCGGAGAACTGGTGATTTTTCTGATTTGGGTACTAAAAATCAAAACACACAAAAACTGATTATCAGTAGTTTCATTATAAACGCTTGTGCAAGAACATCTTAATTCAAACCACTCTCCCTTTTTCGCCGCAACTTGAGCTAACTAGACAACCATATAGTGCATCCCATTACAAGTGTACTTTTGTGTGTTGAACATCTAATAGATTTGAACTCAAGGCAGAATTATAATAGAATCGTAAGCTTAGTTGTTTTGCTAATCGGATTAGTTGCGTGCGATAGTTATAAATACGTAACCTACAAACCGCACTATTTAACTAGTAATAGCGAACACAAATATTATGGAAAAGCTGGTTTAGATTCCGTAGAATTTGCCAACACAAAACAAGTACTTACATATTATGGTGAAGATTATAAAACCAAAAATGATAGTGTTATTTTAGTGAATAGACGACTAGCTAAAGAGTGGGGAATTTTGTGGAACTATACAACAAAAGCTAACGATAGTGCTTGGTTAAATACGCATAAGGCGAAGTGAATACTCGGCTACTTCAACAAATTAAGCCGCTTTAGTAATTCGGGCCGATTGCCACGGCTAATAGGTATAAGCTTGCCATTTATTACCAATGAAGAGTCGTCAATATCTCTAATTTTAGAAATATTTACAATAAAAGATCGGTGTACACGCACAAAATCAGGATTCTTTATACGTTCTTCTATGGCCGTAAGCGTAGATTTTACAACATACCGTTTTTCGTTTACTTGAAATCCTGCATAGTCGCCTAATGCTTCGACCCACTCCAGGTCGGAGAATTTTATGTTGACCAATTTAGAGTCTACCTTTACAAAAATACTATCAGACTCAGCAGCTTCGTGCGGTTGTAGTTTGTTGTATTTTCCCAATGCCGACATTACACCCGTAAGCGTAACCGGTTTTAGTAAAAAATCTACGGCTTCTATTTCAAAAGCTCCCATGGCAAAATCACTTCTAGATGTAGTTACAATAACTTTAGGTGGATTTTTTAATGTTTTAATAAACTCCAAACCCGTTACCTCTGGCATTTCTACATCCAAAAATATCAGGTCTATTTCTTTAAAATCCACTTCGTTTTTTGCTTGTATGGGATTGGTATAATGCCCCATAAAGTTTAATTGGTCAAGCATTCCTATTAGCCGAATTAATGATTTTGCAGCTAATTCATCATCCTCTAAAACAATGCAATTTATCTCGTTGGTAGCCATTGGCAAGCAAAAGTACGTTTTTATCAATTGCCATTCATCGTCACTACATGTTCATTCAACTTTTGGATTGCTCTACTTGCCTATTACTTCCCCCGAGGCCCAGCAAACAGACACACATTTGTACCAATAAAAGAAGCTACGATGATAGATTTATTACACAAACAACTTTTTCTAGTAGACGACGATGAGCTAATACTTAAGTCGTTTTCAAGACACTTAAAAAACCTAGGATTTGAAAACATAAAAACTTTCGATAATGGCGGGGCAGCTTTAAACCAACTTACCGAAAATCCATTCTTGGTTTTATTAGACTACCAAATGGCTGACTTAAACGGGTTTGAAGTTTTACGGAAAATAAAGCGATACAATCCAAACACTTACGTAATTATGCTTTCTAGTCAAGACGACCTACAATCAGCAGTAAACACCTTAAAATTTGGAGCCTTTGACTATATAATAAAAGGCGATGCCGACATGCAAAACCTACAAAAAGCATTGGAGCGAATTGCCAAATTAGATGCTCGCATTTTAGCCCCTCGAAAATCACTTTTCTCAAAAGTATTTAGTTTAGTATGAAATACCTAATTACACTTTTTATAGCAGCAGTGCTGTTTAGCAGTTGTAAAACGCAAAACTTGCTAGACCAGCCACACAGCGTTATGAACGAGGACATAAAATTACTCGACAGTATTTTTGGTTATGATGCTAATTACGACTACGAAATTCGGCAGGATGATAAAATTACGATAAGTGTATGGGGACAAGACGAACTAAGTGTTGGTTCTTCATATGGCATATACAACTCTAACGAAGTGTATGGAAAATGGCTTATGGTAGATGCTGCTGGAAATATAGAAATACCAAAAATTGGCACTTTTCATGCTAAATCGCTCACTACAATACAATTAAAAGACTCTTTAAAAACACTTTTTGGAGAATGGATTTTAAACCCAGTGGTAGATGTAAAAATACTGAACAAAGAAATTACCATTTTAGGAGAGGTTAGAGATCCGGGTGTGTATGCCGTAGATAAACATTACAATTCGCTTTTCGAAATTATTGCTAAAAGCGGGGGTTTTGAAAAATACGCCAATTTAAAATACGTAAAGGTATTTAGACAAGAGGGGGAAGATGTGCGAATTGCAACTATAAACCTTAGAGAATACGGCAACTATTTCGCACAAAACATTCAGCTAAAACCAGGCGATATTGTAGCTATTCCTTCAGTTCGCTATAAAGAGTTCGACCGCAGAGTTTCGGTTATTATACCCTTTACATCCAGCATAACAGCCGCAGCAATTTTTAAAAGTGCCTTTGGCTTTTAAGCCCACCACATCCACCAAAAACAATTACCACCACCACGATGAAAGAATCATTCCGTTTATTACGACCATTTTTAAGAGGACTACCTCTCATACTACTAAGCATAGTACTGGCAGTACTAGTAGCTAAAAAATACTTAAGCTACGTTACCCCAATGTACGAAAGTACAGCTAAAATAAAACTTGCCGACCTAACCCAAGGTGTGCCAAACAACAACCTGTTTAAAGACTTAGATGTTTTTGCATCCAGCAACAAAATTGCGGCAGAAATAGAGCTTATAAAATCAAGTGTATTGCTGGAGCAATGCATAAACAAAGTAGGATTTGACAACGAGCTTCATCGCATAGGTGGCATTAGAAAACAAGAATTGTATACCGATGCTCCTATTCTTGTTTTTCCAATACAGTTGGATGCATACTTAGACCAAACGTTTACCATTACCGTAAACACAGATAGCTGTTATTCCCTTGCCACTGACGAAAAAGAAAGTTTAGCCAATTGCCAGTTTGGAGATACCATACGGTTACAAAGAGGTAGAATACTTATTGCTAAAAACAACCAACTATTGGAGGCTAAACCGAATACAGATCTTATTGCTACTTATGAATACAAAAAATGGGGAAAAGAGAAATGCATAGAGCAGGTAAGACACAATTTAGATGTAATTTCTGCCGATAAAGATGTGCCTGTAATATCTATAATTTACAAATCAGCCGTACCGCAAAAAGCGGCAGATTTCGCCAACCAATTAGCACAAACTTACATACACGACTATGTAGAATCTAAGTTTCAGGCAGCAGAAACAACAGTGCAATTTTTAGACGACCGAATTAACGAAGTTTCTAGTAGTTTATCTAGATCAGAAAATCAAATTGAGTCTTACAAAGACCAAAACGGCATCATCAATCTTTCGCAACAATCTGAAACTGATTTACGAAAAATAGCTCAACTAAAAATTGAACTTTCTAACCTTAAAATAGGCGTAGATGCCTTGCAAGAATTAGAAGATAATATGCGAAGCAACAAAACAGATTTTCTACTAAAAGCTCCTAATTTTCAAGCATATACAGATTTACTTAGCACAGAGTTAATTAAGAAAATAAAGAACCTACAATCTGAAAGAAGAGACTTATTGCTAACTTTTACCCCAAAGGACACGCGAGTACAGGTAATAGATGATAAACTAGATGACTTGATTGTATACTTGGTGGAAGGTGTAACTAACTCCAAAAGAAATCAAAAAACGAAATACGAACAATTAAGAAACGAGATACAAATTGCTGAAACTGTTTTTGATGGTTTTGCCACCAAACAAAAAGATATGACGGTAATGAATCGTGATTTTACCATTTATGAAACATCGTACAATTTTTTAAATGAAAAACGCATAGAAGCAGAAATTGCAAAGGCAGCCAAAATATCTTTTCACCGAATTATTTCTCCTGCAGCAGCAGCAAAAAAAGCAGTAGCACCCAATAAATCAATAATCACCATTGTTTCGGGATTACTAGCTCTTATTGGCTCTATTGGTTTAATTTATTTGATACACGCTGCAAAAGGCAAGGTAAACGACATTACAACTATTGAAGCTCAAAGTGCTATACCTATAGCCATAAAAACTCCATTTTTAGAAACAGCTACTGCAACTCAACGTCATTTTTTAAGAGAAGCCATACAATTGGAGCTGAAAGGCTTAACCGATAAAGGAGCTTTACTTTGCCTTACGTCAAACACCAACAATGAAGGAAGACAATTCCATGCACAACAGTTGGCTAGTGCTTTTGCCACACAAGGCAGAAAAGTATTGGTGCTCGATTTTCAAGGCATTTTAAAAATAGAAACATGTGCTGTAGAAAATATGAGCGATATCCGTTTTAGGCAAATGAGTAAAACTGATCTTGCTGCAGAAATAGCAAAACGTGCAGCAGGTTTCGATTTAGTTTTAATGGATAACGAAGACCTAGAAAACGAGCGTTTGGGCTTATTGCTAATGAGCATTGCTACTACTAATTTATATGTAGTAGACAGCCGTAGAACACCCGCCAACCACATACAAGAAGTAGATTTATTGGTAGACGAATTTAAGTTACCAAACAGCTATTTTATTTTAAACAAAGACTTGTACAACCCAAGTGTAATACGTGAAATAGCTACGTTTTTAATAAATGTAAAAAACCAAGCATTTGCTTTAATACAAAAAAGAAATGCTTAAAAAAATAAATCAGAAATGGGCTAGCGAAAAAAACTTGGTTTTAATAGACCAGGTTGTATTTAGCGGTACTTCGTTTGTAGTAACGGCACTTCTAGCCCGCTTTCTACCAATCGATCTATTTGGGGCATTTTCATCAATCGTTTTAGCCGTCTACTTAGTTTTAAGCGTAAGTAACGCAATGGTTATTCAACCCATGCAAGTAGCTTATGCTCGCTTTGGCAACGCAATTACTTACTTTGGTTTTACGCTGTTTATGCAGCTTGTAATTGCTTTAATTGCCGCAAGTGCAGGTTTAGTTTTGGGCCACTTAAGTGCTCACTATTTTCAAGTAAATTATAGCATAAATTGGCCTGCGGTAGCCGCTTTAGTGCTGTTTTGGTTATTGCACGACTATTTTAGAAAAACATTTTTAGCAAAACAAGCTATCAAAAAAACAATCGTGGTGGATTGTGTATTAGCTAGCATTCAGCTAGGAGGCATTATTGGTTTATATTTATTCCAGCTTCTTACGCTGAATGCGGCTATTACTATTCTTGCCGCGGGTTATGCAGCAGCATTTATTGTTGCTATGGCTATAAGCCAAATTCCACTATCAACCATTCGCTACTCTTCTACGTACTTTACTTATCATAAAAAAGAAGGAGCCTTTTTGGTGTTATCTTCATTACTACAGTGGTGGAGCAGCAATTTATTTGTAATTGCATCTGGTTTATTTTTAGGTTCGGCAGCACTTGGGGCTTTTCGCTTAGTACAATCTATGTTCGGAGTACTAAATATTTTGCTTCAAACGTATGAGAATTATGTACTACCAAAAGCCGCTAAACTATATGCTGATTCCCTAACCGAAGCCAAGCTATTTTTGCGATTAGTAAGCAAAAAAGGAGCAATACTGTTTGCCCTGGTTTTGGTGCCTTTATTTCTGTTTTCTAAACAAGCCATATTACTAGTAGGCGGGCCGCAATACCAAGATTACCATTTTGTGGTAAAAGGCATGGTTTTGCTTTATGCCATAATTTATGGTGGCTACGCTGTTCGATTACCCATACGCATGCTAGCTTTAAACAAAGCATTTTTTATAGGCTATTGCATTTCGTTTGCGTTTAGTGCAGCTACTTTTCATTATTTATTGCAAAATTTTAATCTTATCGGGGCTATTAGCGGCCTTATAATTAACCAGTTACTTATGATTAGCTACTGGCACTTTCAACTAAAAAAATCAAACTTTACGCTATGGAAATAATACACATTGTACTTGGAAAAGCCAATCCTGAAAGGATGAACGGTGTAAATAAAGTAGTTTACCAACTGGCAACCGAGCAGGCTTTAGGTGGTAGAAATGTTGCTGTTTGGGGCATAACAGCTGACACACAAGTAAACTACAAAGAACGTCCATTTAAAACCGTTCTTTTTAAAGCTAGAAAAAATCCATTTACAATTTCAGCCGACTTAAAAAAAGCAATCGAAAACGCTTCGACCAGTGCTACTTTTCATTTACACGGCAGCTGGATTCCTACCTTTTATGCCATAGCAAAACATATACACCAATGTGGCAATAAATACGTCACAACGCCACACGGAGGCTACAACACTATAGCTATGCAAAAAAACAAATGGGTTAAAAAATTTTATTTCGCTTTGCTAGAAGAAACGTTGCTAAAAAATGCAACAACCATACATTGTATTGGCGAAAGCGAAAAAGAAGGCTTGAACCAAATTTACAAGAACAACAAGCAAGTGCGAATTCCCTATGGATTTATGCCTAGCACTCTGAGAAACGTTGAAAAACCCGTAAACGAAAAATTTATAATTGGGTTTGTAGGCAGAATAGACATCTATACCAAGGGGCTAGATTTGCTTGCCTCTGCATTTGAAAAAATGGAGAACAGAGCAAATAGTGAACTTTGGATTATAGGTGACAGTGCTGAGCTACATAAGCTTGAACAGCTAATTACCGATAAAAAAATTAGCGATAACGTGGTTTTTTGGGGGAGTAAATATGGTGATGAAAAAGATACCTTAATGAAACAAATGGACGTATTTGTGCACGCTAGCCGGAACGAAGGCTTGCCAACTGCAGTGCTCGAGGCGTGCAACTTTGGCGTACCATGTGTGGTAAGCAAAGCTACCAACGTGGGAGATGAAATAGAAGATTTTTCTGCTGGAATATGTGTGCCCAATGAAGATGCTAATGCTTTGGCTGAAAGTTTAAATAAGATGTACGACAATTGGGCAAACAATGAAATTGCTCCAATGCAACAAAACGCTAAAAATATGGTAAAAAACGCTTTTTCGTGGCACACCGTTTTGCCTTTTTTTGACGCCTTGTATGCTTAAGCATACAAGTGCTTATAATAGATAAGCACTACCACTGTAAGCAAGAAAAAATAACCCCACTTTTGCATTTTTTTTGCTTTAAACTCAAAAGCTACAGGCATTTACACGCTATTCGTTTGTAACGGTTAACAACAGCAAACACCAATACTACGGCATTGGGAATAAGTACTTTATCTTTTTTATATCATCACATTTCTGTTTTGTTATTTTTGTGAGTGGCGTTTATATGCGTGTTGCAACAATTAAAAAACATAATGAACCTACTTCCTTTTGAAAATATTGAAATTGAAAGTCCCTTAACAGAAAGTGAAACAGAGAATGCTATAAAGAAAAATATCGCTTGGACTACTGATTTAGGAATGACATTTACTAAAAATTCAATTCGTGAATATGAAGGATTTATAGATAATGGGACTTTTAAGATTAGACGAATTTTAAAAAGTGGAATGAATTCTTTTATCCCAATAGTGACTGGAACAATTTCAGATAGTGGAAATAGTGGTAGTCGCATTGGATTAAAATTGAGACTTCATAAAGTTGTAATGACTCTTGCTATTGTTATGACAATATTTTCTGGCATGATGCTTATCACATCAATATTAAGCAGTCCTATTTCCAACGAATCACAAAATGAATTTTTAATGGAACATTCAATTGATGAAAAACTTGCAGAAGAAATTGTAAGTAATATGGAGAATCCAACCGAGCCAAAAGGCACGAATTGGATTTCCTTATTTCTGTTTATTGCTCCATATTTAATGTGTACCATATTTTTCAATTACGAGGCTAATATTGTCAAAGACAAATTAAACTCAATATTGAAAGTGTAAAATGATAACTGATGCTAATAACTAAGGCTTCGTTGGGTCGGAACGACCAATCCGCCATGGGTGGAAAACCAGTGTTTCACCACGTAGAACGTGGTAAACTATTCCGCATCCCGATGCCTACGGATTTTTCGATAAGCCGTTGTTAACTGGGCAAAATGGATATTAAAAACTGACAATTGATTTCTCAAGAAGCAAAAGATAAACAAAATTTAGATCATCTGAACGCTAAACAGTAGCTAAATTCTGGTTAATCGGTAACCAATTATACGCACTCTTGGCTCCCAATAATTATTTTTGAACCCTACAAGCAATGGCAATAGAAATCGAACGAAAATTCTTAATTAAAAACAACGATTGGAAAACACACGTTCAAACCACACAAGTAATTAAACAAGGTTATCTATCGCTAGATATGGACAGAACGGTTAGAGTTCGCCTAGTCGGCAATTTTGCACAACTCACCATAAAAAGTAAAACGATAGGAAACTCGCGGCACGAGTTTGAATACGAAATTCCCGTTGAAGATGCACAAGCCCTCGTTAAAATGTGCATCCCTCCTATTTTAGATAAAACGAGGCACCTCGTTTTACACGATAACTTAACGTGGGAAGTAGATATTTTTTCGGGAGAAAACGAAGGCTTACGTGTTGCAGAAGTAGAGTTAGACTCCGAAAACACCGCTTTGAATTTACCCGATTGGGTTGGCCAAGAAGTTTCGGGCGATGCTCGCTATTACAATGCCAATTTAATTCAGCATCCTTTTTGCCAATGGTAAACGTATTTTTTTAATTAGTTAATCGCTCCAAAAACCATTCAACCCCAAAAATCTACCATTCAACTTCCATTTTATGTTATAAAGCTATTTCCGTGCTTGCAACGATCGGTCGAATTCATCTTCGCACCATAATACAAGGAACTACTAATGTCTATTATACACAAACTACTGCTTATTTTCATACTACTTCCAAGTTTTGCGTTTGCTCAATCTGGCAAAATTTCGACTACAACTACGGCGGAATTAACCGTATGTCAAGAAGCAGGAAAAGGTTCTTTTCAAGTAATAAACACTTCTGTAGTTTCCTTGTCTAACGTAAGCATAAAAGTAAAACTTCCTATTGGAATTAAGTATGTATCAGGCAGTTTGGTAGAACTATCTAATTTTAACATTACCGCCCAAAATGTATCCAACAGTGCGGATTTGGTATTTAGCAGTAATTCAATTCCTGCCGGCGATACACTAAGTTTCGAACTAAACTACACGGCTACAACAGCAGCAATCGCCCAACAAAAAAGCGGTAAGGTTTTCAGAAACACCATCGAAGTAACACACGCCACTGGTTCGTTTTCAGATAATTCGTCGGCCTACAATATTTTGTATCCTGTATTAGCAACTATGAGTATTTCACCTACTTCAAAAACCATAGTAAGCGGTACTTCTACCACTCGAACCATCACCATTATGAATGCAGGAAATGGACGATTAAGTTCGTTTAATCTTAGCGACATACGCAATGCAAGTGAGTTAAACATCGATTCAGTTTCACGTGGACAATTAGCAGGCGATTCTGTTCTATTTACTTCATCTGAATTTCTAACCATTGGAAATGGGGATGCTTACTTCGATCAATATGAATCTATTACCATAACAGAACACATAAGCGGAACGAGTTGTACAGACAAAACAATTACTTCTACGCTAAAAACACATTGGGGTTGCAGCGGAAGTATTATTACGTCTGCAGCTAAATATGCAAGCATTACACTCGATTTTCAAAGTCCTAATTTAACGTTTACAGCATCAGAAACCTTTTCGGCCTGCTTTGGTGCTGGCCAGGCTTCTACACAACAACTGAGAATAATAAATACCGGAAACGGTGTAGCATCTGCTCCGTTACTCGAAATATTTAAAGCGACTAACAATCAGTATAATGCGGATATTTATTCTAGAATAGACGCTGCTAGCATTACGTATAAAAAAGGCACAAACGGAAGTGCATCTGCTGTTTTAAATCTATCTACCACTACCAGCTCAAGCAGCGGTGCCTATGCTTGCTTAGGAAATAGTCCTATCGGAAAAGCTCAGTTTAATGTGCCAAGCTTAGCTCCTGGCGACACCATTTATGTTACTTGGGATATGTATGCGTGTTGCGTACAAACTTGCGACAATCCTAAGGTAATGGGGTGGAGTGCCAACCTAAATTATACCGATGTGTGTGGCACCAAAAACTATAGCTCAATTGTAAAAGGGCAAGACAACAACAATCAGCTGATTTCCTTTTTTAGTGAAACACCTGTAGATATTGTAAGCGGGAAAGAGGAAACCTACACATTTACCGTATCTAGCTTTGAAAACACCTTACCTCAAGGCGATGGAGCTAGTTACGTAGCTACTTTTTCGTTAGATAACGGGTTGGTTTATAAATCCATTAGTTTTCAGTCCAACGGAACACTATGGAGCCCAACAAGCACCGTTTACAATGCTTCTCAAAATACCATTTCGGCTATTTTCCCTTTACCTATTCCTTTTAACCTAACCAAAAGTGAATTAGCCATAAACTTAGAAGGAAATTGTGGAAGCAGTGGCTGGAAAACAGTAAGTTTAGACTTTGGATATTTGCCAGATTCTAGTTGCACTACCTGCGAAATTCCGTTGGAATGCGATTTTAGTGTTACCACTTATTTACATTGTCCTGCAAATAATTGCACCGGTATTTCTGTAGTAGATTATACATTAAACAGAATTAACTTTGGTGTTTCTGATAACGATGTAAATGGTTTGCCCGACGCTACCAATGTACTCAATTTTAACAAAATAAAAACCAACCGTGCAATGGTTGGAGACACCATAAGCAACAGAGTTGTTACTGTATTAGAAGGAAATGGAAGCTCATCTTGGGCATATGCTAAATACACATCTGTTGTAGATTTTGGAGCTGTTTTAAAATCGAATACGGCAACAGTAACTATTTTAGATGCAAGCAGTGGAAATACGTACACGGTTTCTGGCTTAACTGCAACAGCCACAAAAAGCGGCAATGAACAAACCTTTACATACGACCTTTCGATAAGCAATTTAACTAGTTTAAACAGTAATCTTAGTGGATTTAACTTTAGAAGAAATGATTCTATATACATTGATATGCAATATAGAATAGAAGAAAATGTGCCTGGACTGATAAAAGAAACTACGTTTTTAAACGAGTTTTATGTAAGTACGGTTGCCAACCCATCTAGTAATCAAAAGGATAATTGCAATTTTAAACATGGCAGAATAACATTGATAGGGTTTGAGTGGGATAATAGCGGTAGAAATAACACCAACCAAACCACTTGTACTCGAACCATTACCCAAAACTTCGGGCTAAGTATTGGTGATATGCCAAGCAATTTCTCGGGAGGCAATTTATTTCCTTTTGAGTATCGCCATTGGGGTATTGTAAAAGAAGCTCGTGTTATTATTCCTTCAAACTATTCGTTTGACAATGCACGAATCAGATTTACCAGAACCGTAAATACAAACTCATCACAAAATAAAACCATAAGCAATGTAAGTCCAGATGCCATTTCTGGAGATACTTTGTTTTTTGACCTTGAAAAGCATTTTACTAACGGCACATTTGAATATGGAGATGACGGTTTTAATGGAACTTTGTTTGTTGATGTAAAAGCAGATTGCCAAACTCCTCAAAACGTATTTGAAGAAATAGAATGGGCTTTTAAATTTGAAGAAAGTAGTGCTATAAACAAGAACATAACGGCTTTTATAACTGCTGATGCTGATAAAATCAAATACACCCCTGCAGTTTTAGCTCTAAAATCTATAAACCCAACTCAAGTGGCTAATGCACGATTGGTTAACTGGGATTTTAAACTAGACAACAATACCAACGCCAATGCAGAAAACACATGGATTACACTAAATGTACCCGAAGCTATAGTAATTGATTCCATTGTAAACGATAAAACCAAAGCCAAACTAAGCATTCAAAATAATTTGTATTTGGTTGGTGATGTCGCAAATAACTCGGAAGCAGATTTTACTATCTATGCCAAATTTACCAATTGCGACACGGCCATATTAGAAGTGTTTTCTGGGTACTCCTGCGATGGATATCCAAGTTCGTTTGCCGGTGTTTCTTGCCCATATAAATCTATGAATTTATATGTGGAGCCAACTACGGCAGCTTATCAAACAAGAATTGCTACACAATTAATGTCGAACCCGTGCATACCTCAGATAGAGTTTAAGTTAAACATAACCAATGTAGAAATATCTCATTTATTTGATATGAATGTAAGCCTTACAACTCCAGACACATCTAAGATAAGAGTAGTACAGGGCACATCTGACTTTAAGCTTGGCAACACCTCGTTTTTAGCAACAAGCGACCCAACTTTACAAAACAAAACATTTACATACTCAGTAAATACCATCGATACTACTCTTGTTTATAATGGTGTAAAAGGTATTTACGATATACCAAAAAATTCGTTCGAACTAAGAGGCATACTAGAAATGGGTGCTAATTATCAACCGGGTGATTATTTGGCTATTCAGATAAGTGGCAAAACAGCTTGTACCGCCGAGTTGCCAACATATAATTTGGCTATAGATGTAAATTCGAGTTTCGAAAAAAATGAAACAGCTGGATTAAATCTAGATATAGGAAACAGCTGGAGTGCTTCGTGGGGAGATTATGATAATGACGGGTATGACGATCTATTTGTACCCATTAATGATATGACCAAGCCAAATATTCTATACCATAACAATGGCAATGGCACATTTACAAAAATTACAACAGGACCAATTGTTACAGACCTAGGCTCTAGCATTGCAGGGGTTTGGGGAGATTACGATAATGACACTTACCTTGATTTATTTGTGGCAAACAACACCAACTCTACAAACAAATTATATCATAATAATGGAGACGGAACATTTACCTCTATAACCAATTCGCCAATTGTAGATAAAGGCACTTACTCGCATGCTGCTGCATGGTCTGATTATAATTTAGATGGCAATTTAGATCTGATAGTTTCTGACATACATCCAACGCACTTCAATTTTATGTTTTTAGGAGACGGAAATGGCGGATTTACGGAAGATAAAACTAGCGAAGTAGCTCTTTCTGCAACATCTGCCGTTGGTATTTCTTGGGGCGATTATGATAATGATGGCGACCCCGATTTGTTTATTGCCAATACAAAAGGCGAAAACAACCAGCTATTTAAAAATGAAGCAGGTATTTTAAAAGCCGTTACAACGGGAGCTATTGTAACCGATGGAGGAACATCTGTAGGCGGAGCTTGGGGTGATTATGATAACGATGGAGATTTAGACTTATTTGTAACCAACTCCAGAATTACAGAACCAAACTTTTTATACGAAAACAATGGCGATGGCACATTTACTCGCATATTTAATAGTGAACTAGTAACTAATATATCAGCTTCAAACGGAGCTTCTTGGGTAGATTTTGATAACGATGGCTACATGGATTTAATGGTGGCAAACGATCAAAATCAAGCAAATTATCTATTTAGAAATAATGGCGACAAAACATTTACCAAGCTAGACAATGCCATAACTCAAGAAAAATCTGATGCGTATGGTACAGCTTGGTCTGACTTTGATAATGATGGAGATTACGACCTTATTGTTGCAAACCGTGGAGCCAATGCCAACGAGTTTTTTATAAATGGAAAAGGATCGTGCACAAACCACTTAATTGTAAAATTGGTGGGTTGCAACTCCAATAAATCAGGAATTGGAGCTATGATAAAAGTTAAGAGCACTATTTACGGCAAAAGCATTTGGCAAACCAAAGATGTGGCTACACAAAACTCAGCTATGGGCGGGCAAAATTCTCAAAAAATACTATTTGGATTGGGAGATGCATCCTCAGTAGACAGTCTTATAATCAATTGGCCATCTGGCATTACAACAATAATCTTAAACCCAAATCTAAACCAATTAAGCACCATATACGAGCAGTGTGGCTCTCAAATTTGTGGAACGGTTTACCACGATGCAGATGCCGACCAAACGCAAGATTCTACAGAAAAAGGCATACCAAACTTATCGCTTACGGTTACTCCAGGCAATTTCCAAGTTTTTACAACCAAAGATGGAAACTATTGCTTTTATGCTGAAAATGGAACTTACAGTATTAGCCAAGTTAGCAATGCAGCTTGGACAGCAGTTGCACCTTCAAGTGGCTCACATACGGTAGTAGTTAATCAAGCAACACAAACGCAGTACTTAGATTACGATTTCGGGAACACCGCTAATTGCACGTTGCCAGATCTTGCCTTAGAAGTGGGAACAACCGCATTTAGAAGAGGACTAAAAAACAAAGTTACAGTTAAGCTTGGCAACCTTGGAGCGTATGACGCAGCCGATAGCATTACATTGGTACTAACCACTAGTAAAACAGTATTTATGATTGATAGCTTATGGAATGACATGACCGAAACATCCGATTCGCTTATTTACACTTACACCATTTCTCCATTAGCTAGTTTATCTGAAACTACACTAAACTTAATAGACTCGATTGACGTGTACAGCGAATTAAACGATACCGTGTTTATATTCGGCCATCTGATATATTCTGGAAACGAATGCCTTACAACAAATAATAGTTTTTATACAGAAGATGTTATTGTAGGATCTATTGATCCTAACGACAAGCAAGTGTATGTAGCCAAATACACCGAATCGCACGAGATTGCAACTACAGATGTATTTAACTACAAAATTCGCTTTCAAAATTTAGGTAACTATGAGGCACAACGTGTTGTAATTATAGATACGCTTTCTGAAAACTTAGATTGGAGTACGTTTAAAATGAGTAGCTCTTCTCATCCCTTTTCGGTGAGTGTTGTGAACGGCATAGTAACTTGGACCAATGAAGACATTAGCCTTCCAGATTCGGCAAGCAATCCACTTGGTAGTCAAGGATATGTCGCATTTACAATTTCTCCAAAAAAGGATTTGCCTGCATATACACAAATTCATAACAAAGCATCTATACAGTTTGATAGAAACGCCTTTATTCAGACCAATAATACTACTGCAGTAAGCGGTGTAAAAGCAAAGTTAGTTAAGCAATACAATGCAGTTGTTTACCCTAATCCTACAGAAACTATGAGCCACGTACTGGTGCTTACTCCCGAGCAAGTTGCAGTTACCATAAATCAAATAACCATTTTAGATTATCTTGGCAATACCATAAGTGAAGTGCCTGTAAATGCTGTTTACATAGAGTTACCTACAATTGATCTTATACCGGGCACCTACTTACTTCGTATAAAAACCGAAGATGATGTGTTACTTACGTTTAGGTTAATTAAACTGTAGATCTTTAACATATTCAAACAAAACAGGGCTTCCAAATGGAGGCCCTATTTTATTTAAAATATCTTGTTCCATTCTATTGTTTGTACTATGGGTATATTTGAAATCGCATACAACAAGATCAGATGACGCCACTTACTAAAGCATATTTAATTGTGACGATATTGGCTTCCATAGTAATAAACATACATTTATATATTGGTTTTACCGCTCCCGAATTGATCAATCAATTCGGGTATTTTAATCAAGCTTTGTATGGGCCAATTTTATTTGCAGGTTGGGGAGTACTTATGGTTTTTGGTATAATAGGTGTTTGTATTTTTAAACAAAAAATGCTGAAAGTGTATTCTATGGTAATGTTGCTTGCAGGTCTCTTTTGGGTTGTGGCTATTCTGAATACAATTTGGTATAAAATTTAGTTTTCTAATGCTCGGGTATCTATGGTTTAGCATCGATTAAATTCATTCAACGCCTAAATTTCACCATTCACCGCCGGCCAATATATATTGGGCTATTTGCCAGCAAAACCGTTATTTCTCGTCGCACCTTTGCATTGTAAAAAGCATGAAAAAGCACTTTAAAACCGCAAACGAAACGAAAGAAGCGTTAACACAATGGCTTTCGCAAGTTGGCAATATCTCATCTAAAAATACACACTACTACTACGTTTCAAATCCGGATAATTCGGTACGTTGGATTTGGCCGACGAGTAATACTTCGCCAGTTTTTCTTCGACTTTTTAGTGCCACTTCACTAAAATCAAAAATATTTGCATTGGCTTGTAAATTGGCTTTTGCTGTGCGTTTACAAGGTTTGGTGTTTAAAAAACACACACTTGGCACATTGCAATTTCCTTCTCGAATGAATTTAAAACAAACTTCAAATTGGGCTTTATTTACAGGCACAGAGGGGCCTAATCGCAAACTAGTTCTTACAGCAACTAATAAAGATAAAAAAACGGTTTTTGTAAAAATTGCGTTGGCACCCAAATCTGCCAAACTATTGCAAAACGAGAAAAAAATACTGAATCACCTAAGCGGACTAAAAACAGACCTTATGGTAACGCCAAAGGTGCTAAACCAAACTGAAAAATGGATTGAACTTTCTGATGTAAGTTCAAAAAATCGTTCACTTAAATTTACCGACAAACACCGCAATGCGTTGCTTCAATTACAAACGGCAACATTGCAAAATGAAGCACTTCAACTTTCTCAATATTGGAACCAAACGATAGATTTACAGACCAAGATTAGCAGTATAAACCATCCAAAAATACCTATGGCTATGCTAAGAAAATTAAAGCTTGTTTTAGACAGTGTTAACCCATCAGCCAAGGTGCAAACCGCTTTGGCACATGCCGATTTTACGCCTTGGAACTGTTTTGTTTCTGATGAAAAAATTGGTTTATACGATTGGGAAATGGCCAGGTACTTGCCAAAAGGTTTTGATGCATTTCATTTCATCATACAAAAAGGAATACTGATAGAACGTAAGCCATGGAAAGAAATTTGGAAAGAAATTGAGCTAGAAGTAGCTCCTGCTTTTTTCAACAATAATTTAGAAATTACTAGAGAATACGCTAAATACTACTTATTAATAAACAGCTTTTACTACTTATACGTGTACAGCAATCAAAGCCATTGGCATACTCAGATCCAATGGCTTATTACTACTTGGAATGAAGCACTAAGCGACATTCTAGCTGCACAACACAGTCACCGAGAATTAATTCTTATGGACGTATTTGATCAACTACAATCAATACCGTATGCTGCACTTAAGTTTAGAGCAGATTTACCAGAACACTTAAGCCAAAATAGCGATGTAGATATTTGTATCGGTAAATCAAATGCATCAAACATATATAAGTATTTACAAAAACATCCGCTGGTAAAAAAGATAAAAGTTAGCCCGCAATCGTTTATGAAAAGCATAACCACTGTTCTTCAAAACAACGAGCTTCTTAGCTTAGATTTAATTTGGGAGTTAAAGCGTAAGAACTTGGTTATGATGAATACAGCTGATGTAATATCAAATGCAGTTAACACTCCATTTGGCGTTAAAAAAGCGGCACTTTTAGATGAAGCAAAATTTGCGACTTACTTTTATACATTGAATAATGCAAAAGTTCCTTCTGTTTATGCGGGACTTCTTTCTGCTACAGACCAAGAAATTTTCTCGTCAAAAAATCCAAAGCAAAGCTTACAACTTATGCTTAAAGCACAACCTATAAACAAAGCCTTTCTTGGATTGAAGAATAAATTAAACTACATAACAGATACGGTTAGAAACACGTATAACCGACGCGGCTTTATTGTAACTTTTAGTGGTGTAGACGGAGCAGGAAAATCTACCTTAATAGAAATTACTAAGCAAAAAATAGAAAAGCAATTACGTATGCCAGTGGTTGTATTACGTCATCGCCCCTCTATTTTACCCATAATTAGTGCCTATACAATGGGCAAAGAGGCGGCAGAACAAAAGGCGGCTTCTACCCTACCTCGCCAAGGCAAAAACAACAGTACTTTATCTAGCCTACTTCGCTTTGCTTACTATTACACAGACTATGTTTTAGGGCAGTTTTACATACAAGTAAAGTATGTTTTAAGAGGTAAAGTAGTTGTTTACGATAGATACTATTTCGATTTTATAAATGACAGTAAACGCAGCAATATTTCTTTACCAAATTGGTTTACAAAAGCAGGTTACTTTTTTATACTAAAGCCCACTATAAACTTCTTTTTATATGCAGACCCTGAGGTTATATTAGCACGAAAACAAGAATTGGATGCATTAGCAATAACTACGTTAACACAAAAATATCGCAGCCTGTTTGAAGCATTGGGGAATAACAACAGCAAACAATTGTACCAATGCATAAACAATATACACTTAGGTGAAACATCTTCTAGTATTATGCATTCAATTAAAACCAATGCAGCATAGTGAAAAAGCTTGTAGAACATATTGTAAAACTCCGCAATCCAAACTTCACCTTTGATGATGCCGTTTCCGGTAGGATTGTTTTTGAATTTTTAATGCTTCAACTACTTGCGATTTTTAGAGGATTAAAAGTGATATTTAGTGGTAAAAAACCTAACTATTTACTGCTTGGCAAAAAAGTGCAATTTCAAGCTATTTCCAGAATTAGCTGGGGCAAGTTTTTAAAGTTGGGCGACAATGTTTTGCTAAGTGGTTTAGGAAAAAAAGGGCTATTTATTGGCAATAATGTAGGAATTGGAGCTCATAGCAGAGTAATTGTAAGCACATCATTAAACAACCTTGGCGAGGCTATTACAATTGGCAACAACGTAGGTATTGGGGAATTTGCTTATTTAGGCGGTGCAGGTGGATTAACCATTGGCAACGATTGCATTGTTGGCCAATACTTTAGTTGCCATCCTGAAAACCATATTTTTACAGATTTAGACACAGCCATTCGACTGCAAGGAGTTACAAGAAAAGGCATTAAAATAGGAAACAATTGCTGGATAGGAAGCAAGGTAACCATTCTAGATGGTGCAGAAATAGGAGACGATTGTGTAATTGCCGCAGGAGCCGTTGTAAATCGCTCTTTTGCTGCAGGTAGTATAATTGGTGGCGTACCCGCTAAACTTTTAAAAACAAGATAATGGATCATTCCAAATTTCTAAAGAATGTAAATACACTGCTCCTCATTATACTTTTTATAATGGTGGCAGGCTTTTTTACGTGGAGTGAAAACGTGGCAATAACCCGTGTAATTAAGGTTTTTACACGAATCGGAATGACAGTAGCCATTTATTTCTTGCACCAAAAAATTGTAAACTACGGAGCAATAAGTACTTACAAGGCTAAAAACATTTTTGCTCCATTTTTATACGTTGGCTATCTGCTACTCGGTTTTGCTTCTATAATGTGGAGTACCGACCCTGGTTACAGCTTATTACAATGGGTAATGACCATAGAAAGCTTCGTATTTGCTTTTTACTTTATGAAGTGCTATATGTTGCTAGACATCTATTTCCCTGGCCATACTATTCGGTTTTATAACACGATGGGAAACACCGTTTTTCTATTAATCTTACCGTTTATGATTGGAATGTATATAGAGCCCGACACATTTTTTAGAGCCGTAGAAGGAGGTACAGATTTTCGATTGGGAGGTTACATAATGAACCCTAACGAACTTGGAATGTTAACGGGTTTAGGGCTTTCTTGTTTAATTTTCGATATTTACCGAAAACCGAAAAAACTATGGACCATAATAAAAGTTGCCATAATTCTTTATGCTTTGGTTCTTACCAAATCTCGCTCTTCGCTGGTCGGCTTTTTGTTAATCATCTTCTTTCATATTAGAAGATCCAAAAGTGTTAAATTAAAACTGGCTGTTTACATTGCTACAGCAGCTATTATTCCTATAATGGTTCAAACGCTAATTATGCGATCTGGCGGTATAGATGATATTTTGAGTATGACAGGACGTATGCCTTTTTGGAAAGCTTTAATTGCTGAAGGATTGCCTCGGGAACCAATGTTAGGTTTCGGTTTTATGCGAATAGATTATAAAGA
>Ga0102814_10000879_pt1 | contig 21514 bp, 24 predicted proteins | sample ColrivemetaGS741_FD_79112 | JGI IMG/M metagenome (GOLD analysis project Ga0102814, IMG submission 79112) | Estuarine microbial communities from the Columbia River estuary - Flood tide ETM metaG S.741 | ecosystem: Environmental > Aquatic > Marine > Intertidal zone > Estuary | place: USA...
AATCATGCCAGAGGCGAATACTTGCGTAAGAATATGGTTTGGAGCGAAGTTGTACAAAACAGGCGTACTATGATAGAACAGTGTCCACATGTGTATTTTGAACTAACACCTACTGTGAGTGTGTACAACGTGCTTAACTTGCCTGACTTCCACAAGGAATGGATTGAAGAAGGCTTGCTAGAGCCTGCTAACATACGTATCAATATATTACTAGATCCTACATATATGAGATTGAGTATACTACCGCCATGGATTAAATCTAAAGTTGCTGAAAGATATCATGAACATATTGCATATCTAAAACAGTTTGAAGACATTGCAGGTGTTATAAACGATTATGAAAGTATTCTAAACTTTATGGAAAAAGAACGCACGGACGAAATAAAAATGTTTAAGTTTAAAACACAACGTATTGATACTCTAAGACAGGAAAACTTGCTAGATGTATTTCCAGAACTAGAAGGTATTTGGTAATGGGTTTTTTTGAACAAAAAGATGGAAACAGAGAAATACCTGTAAAACCAACAGGTACATTAGCTGAAGACAAACACACTGCTACCCTTGCTGCTATTGCAAAGTACAGCAAACCTGTACAAAAAGGTTTAGAGAATCTTGAAATAGAATACAAAGTCAACAGAAAGACTAGACTGTGTATGTGTTTGCTGCCAGAATGGGATCCTAGTTTTCCACCTTACAATACAGCAAAACTTGCTAGTGCTGTAAAACGTGCAGGGTATGCCTGTAAAAGTTTTGACATTAATGTAGAAGCATATAGCAGATTTAAAAATGACAAATGGCCTATTGATTTTGATCCTTGGGATCCATTGCGTGATTGGCATTGGTTGCCGGAGCATTATTTTAAGGATATTCATCCACACTTAAAACCTATACTAGATGAAAAGATTGACGAGATAGTAGAGTTTGCGCCAGATGTAGTTGGCTTTACATTATACTATTGCAATGAAGCACCTACAAAGTACATGGCTGAACAACTAAAGAAACGTTTGCCCGATGTTACTATAATGGTAGGCGGTCCAAGCACTCATGCTAGTTATTACAAAGGTGATGACTTATTTGATTACATTGTAAATGGTGAAGGTGAGCAGCCGTTGTTGCTTGCACTAGCAAGTATAGAAAGCAAGCAAGGTATTCAATATACTGAAAAAGAAAAAAGTATGATTATTAGACAACCTGAAAATCAGCGTTATAATCTAAGTACATTGCCACTGCCTGATTACAGCGACTTCGACTTTAGCAAATACAAGTTTCCAAATGGTGCGCTATGTGAAATATCAAGAGGGTGTATTGCCAAGTGTACATTCTGTGAGGAAACACACTTTTGGAAATACAGACAACGTAATGCTCTAAGCACACTCAATGAGATAGAACACATGTACTACGAACACGGTACTAATGTGTTTTGGTTTATTGACAGTTTGGTTAATGGTAATCTCAACGAGCTACGTGGTTTTGTAAAAGGCGTTGCAGAAAAAGAACTAGATATACACTGGACTGGCTACTGTCGTTGCGATGGTAGAATGGATGCAGAATACTATAAAGATTTAAAAGCTGGCGGTTGTGAAGTGTTAAACTATGGCATTGAAAGCGGCAGTCAAGTTGTATTAGACGCTATGGATAAAAAAGTTACAGTGCCAGAAATGGAAGCAAACTTCAGAGACGGATATGCAGCAGGCATTGATGCAATGACCAACTGGATTGTAGGATATCCCAATGAAGGTCAAAAAGAACTTGAGGATACTCTTACTTTTATGTACAGAGTACGCAACCAAGGACTTATTGCTATCAGTCAAGGCACAGGATTTAGTGTTGGTGTAGATACTATTGTAGGACAAAACTTTGACAAGTTTAACCTAAGTCCATTTTATTATTATGATCATTGGATTACAAAAGATTATAAAATGAGTATTGTACACAAACTAATACGTATGAAGTCCTTTAGTATTTTTACAGATTTGCTGAATACAGAAAAGACTTGTAGTAAGCCAACTAGACCAAACTTGGCAAAGTTTCATTATAATATCAAGTTTGATAATCCTGACAACGAGTTTGATATTGAATACGACTATGATGACTTTGATTACAATATTATTAAACCTAACATTAGTAACTTTGCTGATAGTTTGGTAAATGAGATTTGGCCATTTTTAAGAATAGTATGGCGTACAAAAGGCGCATACAGACTGCATTTAAAGTTCCGCAAGGATTGGGAATATGAAGAATGGGGAGAGCGTAATGCTGCTCCGTTGGATGCCGATTATATATTTAAAATCGACGATGATGGCAAATGGACTGCTAAGTTTAACTGGGATTATCAACAGGATGAATACACTGATTGGGAAGACAAGTATTGGATTGAAAATGGTGCAATGGTAATGAGTCCAGATCCTTCAAGCCCTATTTGGAGTATTATGGATTTTACAAGAGATAATAGTAATGCAGTTATTAGAGCACGTAAACTTGCATGGAAAGGCGACCCAGATAAAAAATCTAAAGATCCGTATAATGCTTACGACTTTGAAAGGTTTAAACAAGACGAAAAAGACTTTATAAGTGTACGTAATATAGATTTTAGTTTTAAATATGAATGGCAGGGCGAAGGAGACTGGAGTGAGTGATACTTTTTGTATATACCCGTTTATAAATGTACACACCAACACAGACGGCAGGTGCAAACTATGTTGTCATGTATACAGTGAAGACTACATTCAAGTGGATGGCGAAGATGCAGTACTTGGTAAAACTGATTGGTGGAACATTTGGAACAGCAAGTACATGTTGGATGTACGTGCCAATATGTATGCTGGCAAACCTGTTAAGGAATGTAATCGTTGTTATGAACACGAAGCTAAAGGATTGCAAAGCAGTAGACAATGGGCCAACGAAAACTATAGTATGCCCAACCACGGCAATCCTACACACTTGGAGTTACGACTGGGCAATCATTGCAACTTAAAGTGCAATAGTTGCTGGAGCGTTAGTAGTAATCAGATTTACAAAGAACGTAAAAAAATACTTGCAAACGAATCTGTACCCAAGTGGTTAGACGATCAATGGCAGCATGAAATAAAAAGTGTAGAAGAACATGATTGGGAGTGGTACGAAACACAGGAGTTCCGTGACTTCGTAGACAGTGTAGCACCTACACTAGAACGCCTTTACTTAACAGGAGGCGAGCCTACACTAATACAAGCCAATCAATACGTGTTAGACAAGCTCGTTGAGGCTGGTAACAGCAAGTGTCACGTAGCTTGGACAACTAATATGACTACATGGCCCGAAGGCTTTTATGACAAGTTAGAGTTCTTTGACAGCAGCGAAGTACAGATGAGCATAGACGGTTATGGTGATCATAACATGTACATACGTTATCCTACAGACTGGAACAAGGTAGAAGAGAACTTTGACAAAGCAATGAAGTTGCCTGAAAAAGTACAACTAAAGATTTACTTTGTGTATCAAGCATGGAATGTGTTTGATGTTGATAAACTAATACGTTGGCTAGAACAAAAACAAACAAGACGTGTAGACTTTGTTCCTATATTTTTAGAACACCCTGATCAACTGCATAGTTGTGTTTGGCCTAGAGAACTACAGCATAATATTATTGGAAAACTAATGATGCTGGATACAAAGCTACACCAAGATGCTGTTCAAAGAATCATTAACTACACACAGAATACTAATAAATATTCGGTAGAGAACCTTGAAAGAATGAAACAGTTTATTAGTATTAATGATAGATATCGCAAGTATAAGTTTGCTGATATATTTCCGTTGCTGAATGACATATTGGAAACAGAATGCAAGACATAAAAGCAATCCTGCCTGCAAAAGATAAATGGGTAAGCATAGTATGGCAAGTCAACGATTGGTGCAACTTTCGTTGTACCTATTGCAGTGAATGGAACTGGGCTGGCCGAAATAAAAATGACACAGACATTCCATTGATTGTAGATACACTTGAGCGTATTATGTTACACTACAAAGCCAAGGGATACAAATATTTTAAACTGTATCTAAGTGGCGGTGAGCCTACATTTTGGAAAGCGTTGATTCCTGTTGTAGAAAAGTTTAGAGAACATGCAGAATGGCCTGGTAGTTGTGTAGGTATCAACACCAACTTTTCAAAGCCGCTAAGTTGGTGGGAAGATCATCATCACTTGTTTGAAGATGTTGTTGCTAGTTATCATGCCGAGTGGAGCAAAGATGACAAGTACATGGATGTTTACAAGTTTTTACAAGATAAGAAAAACTATCTATGCAGCCGGATTATGATGCATCACGATCATTTTCAACAGTGTATTGATTTTGGTGACAGAATAAAAAATGAGTGTGACAACTACATGATTGAGTATGCACCAGTCTATGACGAGCTACGTCCTAGCACAGATCCGTATCATTACAACGAACCGTGGCAGATGGAGTTTTTTCAAACTAATAGTACAGTACAACAGCAGAGCATTCCTATAAAAAAAGATCCTAGTTATGCTTGGGCAAAAGTACAATACGAAGATGATACTATAGAACCTATTGATACAAATGGTATCATTACAAATGGTAAAAACTTTTTTGAAGGTTGGTTGTGCAATATACACGAAAGTTTACACATTCATCCTAACGGTAAAATACAACAAGCAAGTTGTGGAGTAGGACCAGTTGTTGGAAATATTGTACAAGGCGAGTTTAATACTACAATGAGTGAAGGAGTGTGGTGTCCTAAATCGCATTGTCATTGTGCAGCAGATTTTAACATTAGTAAAGCAAGGCCTGAATATGCAAAACAAATTAGATAAACTACCAAAAAACTTTTGTTACTTTAGTATGCAAGGATACAGTACACACTCGCATGGACGCACTAGGCCGTGTTGTTTTAGTCGAGTAGAAACTAATGCGTACATGCCAGGTGTTGATGTCGATTCGGTTCCTTATTGGAAGGAACATCATAACTGGAATAGTCCTGATCTTGAAGACTTTATCAACGATCCAAAGGCCAAGGAAATACGTAAACAACTATTAAACGACGAAGTTCCGGAAGGATGTCGTAGTTGTTTTGAACTTGAGGATCAAGGCATACGTAGTTTTAGACAAACATGGAATGAAATATACGAAGATCAAATAGACACTAGTTTAAAACATGTCGACGAAGAAGGTCATTTAGATGCGCAAGCCGTTACATATTTAGATATTAGTTTAGGAAACATTTGTAACCTAAAATGCAGAAGTTGCAATCCATGGGCAAGCCATAGATGGATAGAAGAAGGTCCTACAGTACCACACACTGATTGGGATGACACAGCATATATGATTGCTAAAATGAGCAGCGACAAGCCTTGGTTTATTAAAGCATTTGCTGAAGGATTTTTTGATGAAGTACTGCCTAATGTCAAAGTTATTAACTTTATAGGTGGCGAGCCATTGGTAGTTGAAGAACACTATGCTTGGTTAGAACACATAGTCGATCAAGGATGGAGTAAAGATATCGAACTTCATTACAATACCAACGGTACAACTATACCTGATAGGCTGTTGGCTATTTGGGACAAGTTTAAGGGTGTTATACTAAGCCTAAGTATAGATGCTATAGGCGATTTAGCATACTATGTTAGACATCCGACTAAATGGAAAATAATAGAAAAGAATACAAAAAAACTAGCTGAGTTTAGCCGTACACGCAAAGGTGTGCTAGTACATACACATGTTACACTTAGTTTGCTAAACTTGCATGACTTGCCTAACTTACTTGATTGGTGTAAACAGCAATACGATACATGGCACTACGAATGGGATTGGGGCAACTACGGATACCAAAACTGTCTGCCACACTTTAACATTGTAGATTTTCCTCGTCATTTGAATATACGCAACTTACCTGAAGATCGCAAAGTGTTGATGAACAAGATGCTGGAAGAGCAACATCAAAAGTTTAAAAATGCCAAACTACCAGACTGGGAGCAATGGGCTGTTGATAATATTATCAACTTGAAAAATATTTTAAATCAGCCGCAAGACGAGACAGATTGGAAACACTTTATTGATAATACCAATGCCAGTGACAAGTTTAGAAAACTTAACATTGTTGAGTATATTCCGTGGATGGAGAAATATTTTTGAAACTAGTAAGTTTTGGTGACGAACTAACCATAACCAAAAATAACCATGTTGACTTATTAGCAAAGCAACTAGGCATGTCTGTAGTGAACAACGGACTAGAAGATACAAGCAACCAAAGAATATTCAGTGATGTTGTAAAGTTCATATGTGAAAATAATACAAGCGAATATTTTTTCTTAGTTGGATGGACATCGCAACAAAGACAAGACATATTTTGGAAGGATGAGTACTTTACATATCGTCCTGACAAGCGTGTATACAATGACAATAGTATTAATGGTATGCACAGAGGTGATGAAGTGTTGTTTAATCCTATACTAACTTCAGGCCAATGGGCAACTATGGCACTGTCTCTACAAGAAACATTTGAGTTTCATGATTGTAAATATTTCATGTACAACACACAAGATTGTATTCATATTAGTGATTACAATGAAAAAAATATTAAAAGTTTAAAAACAACAAACTATCATAATCCGTTGAATAAAAGCAGTAGTATGAAATACTATTTAGAACAACAAAGTTTACAATCGCACACTTGGGCAGATTTTCTTTATCGTAAAATAAATGCAGGAGGTGTACTTTGAAATATCTAGTTGCATTTGGATGTAGTCATACCAATGGCAGTATGTTAGACGGAAAAAATAGTGCTAGTGAATACAATGTGCGCAACGGGTTTCCGGGTATGCTTGCAAAGCGTCATGGATATGAGCTGATTAATATAAGCAAACCCGGCGGTAGCAATCAACACATATTTCGTACAGTATTAGACTTTGTAAATAATCACATGGATAACCAAAACGAATATTTGTTTCTAATAAACTGGACAGGTGCTAATAGAATTGAACTACGCTATCCTGAAAAAAATGATCTGCACAACTATGTACATTACGGAGATCATCTTGACTTTAAAAGTGTTCCATTTACTGTAGGTATTAAGCCAAGTATCTATACATATAAACCTATTGTGCATTTAATCAAATACATTCCTTATTTGTTTAATGACGATATGATGTTTGATAAATGGGCAACCTATGCTTACAGTTTGCAGTGTATTCTAAAGAAAAATAATATACGCTATCTAATGAGCAACACTTGTGAAGGTCTTAGTGTAACAGAATACAATACTAATATTATCAACAAGTTAGATACATTGCACTATCCACATATCACTAGTGACAAAGATTCAATGGTTGTATGGTTATTAGACCAAGGAATCAAAAAAACACCTTGCTGGCATTTTAGAGAATATGGCCATCAGGTATGGGCTGACAGATTAGAAACATATCTCAAGGAGTTGGGATATGTTGAATAGAAATATAGTAAGCAAGAACTTTAGATATCGTAGCAATGAGTTTAACTTTCGGTTAGGATTTCCAGAAGAAAAAACTGTAAAAATAGGAGCATTGTACACTCGTATTGATTATTGGAAAAATGTTTACTTCAATCTCTTAAAACTCAATCCATTTGATAATATAATGTTCTATATGAATCAAAGTGGATTTGATACATTTGCAATGATATTGGCTGCTACTGAACTTGATTTAAACATTGTTGCATCAAATCCTGATTTATTAATACACACACTTCCAGATTCAATACTAGATACCAAAAGATTTACTAAACATCGAAACTATAGTTATCATGATTTGTCAGATCATAAGTTTGACAGTGTTGTAGAATATACACAAACAGGAACTTCAACGATAATAGGTAAAACAAAAATACCAACAATAACTATACACGGAAATGTTCTGCACACAAAATATAATATTCAACCTGAGCTGATTGTAGACTTTATGCTGCCGGCATTGATGAATGATGCTGTTGAAACACACACCTGCTTGGGATTTAATGATGTTGTCGAAGGTATGCATCGGATATTAAAAGTTGTGCAAATGCAAGGAATCAACTGTGTTCTTGTGCCATCTATTGAAACTTGCTATAGTTTTGTTGAAGTAGCATTGCTAAAAAGTATTAGTATTAATAACTTGCGCATCAACTGTTGGGACAATGGTCTTATAACACCTGTTGTTAATCCTGAAACTATCAACTACAACGATCTCAATGACTTGCCTAGTAAATATCGCATCAAAGGAAAAATATTAATAGATGTCACAGAAGATAAAATATATTTTCAGTTTGTAAAGCCTGTTGATAAAAGTATAGCCAAAATAAAAGTTTCTGCTATGAATGCCGAAGTCGAACGTAGAACAGGAAAAAAAATAAGCAAGTGGGCATATGCACAAGGACCTGACGACGAAACATTAATTTTGTTTAGGAATCTATAATGATTAAAATAATCTACAATGACGGATGTAGCTTAGGTGCAGGCGCAGAACACAACAGTTGGGAAATGTTGCCTGATGGTATTGAAAACTGTGATAGTACCTGGACTGACATTATTAAAAACAAATATTATCCAAATGCTAAAAAAATGACTAGAGCAACAACAGGCACTAGCAACAGAGGTATTCGCAGAAGAACAATACACAATATACTAGAACTACTAGAAACATATAAAAGTGATAATATATTGGTTTTTATTATGTGGACTAGTTTTTACAGACGAGAGTTTTTATTATCTAATCCTAAACTTGACAGAGGCGACAACTATTTTACACTACTACCTAGTGATACTACTAGAGGATTAAAATCTCCTACAGGAAAACTAGCAAACAGTGACGAACGTAGAACCATATTAAAAGACAATCATTTGGATACGATTGCAGATGAAATATACACACATCATAATGAGCCTATAAATCATTTGTATGAGTCGTTGGCAGACATTGAAGCAACTAATATGTTTTTAAGAATACATTGTATAAAAAGTGTACAATGTTTTGGGTTTGGATCTGACATCAATCCTAATCTAATCTTAGGAGATGTGTACACAGACGCTATAATCAATCGTGTATTAAAATATAATATATACTATATTCCTACTGCACCTACACAAGGATTTTATGAGTACTCTGTTGGACAACAGTTTGAACTTGGTCCTGGACTGCATCCTTTAGAACATGCACATAGGGCTTGGGCTAACATCATTCCGAGGCATTTTAGGTTGACACCCGAAAGGTAATGTGTTATGTTAGTTTGTAGGCAATAAAACAAGAGGCACAGTATGGCAGATATCTGGGTAATAAGCGACACACACTTTAACCACGATAATATCTTAAAGTTTGAGGATAAAGTGGGCAAGCCTTGTAGAGACTTTGTTGATGTTGAAGATATGAACGAAACTATGATTGCCAACTGGAACAGTGTTGTTAAGCCTCAAGACAAAGTGTACCACTTGGGTGATGTGTTGTTTGGATTAGACAAAGACAAGTGGCTAAACGATAACTTTAAAAGACTCAATGGTAAGAAACGGTTGGTTGTTGGTAATCACGACAACATCAAAGTACTTGTGCCACACTTCCAAAAGGTAACTATGTGGAGAGACTTTAGCGAGTTTGGGTTATTGCTAACACACGTTCCTGTACACCAAAGTACACTAAAGGAAAGTCATAGATTTGGCGAAGGTAGTATGGTGAACGTCCACGGTCACATACACCAGAACCCAAGTCCAGATGGCCCATACAAATGTGTGTGCGTAGAGCAGACTAACTATACTCCTGTTAACATCGAAGAGTTGAGGACTAACTAATGTGGGCAGTACAACGCACCTGGGAAGTGTTCGGCAACGATGAGTTTTTTGGATATGAGTATGCAGAAGATGAAAATCAAGCACTTGCTAAAACTATTATAAAGTTTGGTGCCCCTGCAAAATGGGGCATCGAACAGTACACCTTTAAAAAAATCAAATGGGCAGAGGAAGATATTTAAATGCGAACACAACCACAAGAGATTATTGCAAGACTAGAAGCAGACAACAGTCGTCTAGCAAAAGAACAAGTAATCTTAGAAGCAATGGAAGAAGGACTAGACGAGTTCTTTGATGGGTTGTGCATGGCACTAGATCCACTTGTTACTTTTGGTGTAAAGCAAGTACCAGAGCGTTCAGATGTTCTTACAGGGCAAGGACTATCATGGGAAAACTTTAAAACATTAGCAGGTCAACTTATTGCCAGAGAGCTTACAGGACATGCGGCACGTGATGCTATTATATTAGCAATGGGTGTTGCTACTACTGAACAGTGGAATGGATTTTATAGACGTATCTTAATCAAAGACCTACGTTGTGGTTGTAGTGAAAAGACTGTAAACAAGATTGCTAAAAAGTTTCCACAGTATGCTGTACCTACATTTACTTGTGCATTAGCACATGACTCTGCTAACCATGAAAAGAAGATGGTTGGTAAGAAGCAGATTGAAGTCAAACTAGACGGTGTAAGAGTACTAGCAGTGTCCAAAGGCAGCAAGGTAGAACTGTTCTCACGCAATGGAAAACAGTTTCATAACTTTCCGCACATCATTGCAGAGATTGAAGCAGTACTGGCGGCAAAGCCTGCACCATATGACTGTGTGTTAGATGGCGAAGTGATGAGTGCAGACTTCCAAGACCTTATGAAGCAACTGCAACGCAAGGATGGCAAGAAAGCAAATGATGCTGTACTACACTTGTTTGATTTTATTCCGTTGAAAGACTTTTTAGAAGGTGGGTGGGATAAGCCACAAACATATCGTAGTAACTTAGTCAAATACTGGGTGTTAGAAAATGAAGACCTCTTAGAGCATGTTGTAGCATGTGAATGGGAAGATGTTGATTTAGACACACCAGAAGGCGAACAACGCTTTGTAGAGCTTAATAAAGCGGCTGTAGACGGTGGCTACGAAGGTGTTATGATTAAGGACATTGATGCACCGTATGAGTGTAAGCGTACACATGCTTGGCTCAAAGCAAAACCATTTATTGAAGTAACATTGGAGGTAGTAGATGTTGAAGAAGGCACTGGCCGCAATGAAGGCAGACTTGGGGCTGTTGTATGCGCTGGGCAGGATGATGGGAAAGACATTAGGGTTAATGTTGGTAGTGGCTTCACGGATGATAACAGATCCGTATTTTGGTCTGGTCGCGATGCTCTTATTGGTCAGTTGGTTGAAGTACGTGCAGACGCTGTAACACAGAATCAAGACGGTACATATAGTTTGCGCTTTCCACGCTTTAAAACATTCCGAGGTTTTGAGCCCGGAGAAAAGATTTGATTAGAACGTATGACATAGTAATCGCAGTTATCTTTTCGTGGATACTGCTAAATGTAGCTTTTATTCCATACATAGGATTTATTGCAGCATATGCAATGTATGAATATGGATGGGATGCTTATTGTCAATATAGATTGAAACAAGAAAAATGAAACGCAAATACGACATTCCAAAAACCTATGAACTAGATTCTGAAGTAGTAGATCGTATGGCTATTCACAGCCTCAAAGATCATTACAATATGCTGGTAGGCGAGATGGACAACTTTGTGCTGCATCAAAAAGGTCACCCAGATGACTACGAACGCAACACGGAACTAAGGAAGGCACTCGAAATAGTTCTTGACTATTACGGAGTTTGACTATATAGTAAACAGATAGCAAGGAGAATAAGATGGCAAGAGCAAACAAAGCAGCAGCAAAACCTAAAAAGAAAACAGTAAGAGCAGTACGCCGCGGCGCAAATATGATGCCTCTTATGCCTTCTAAAGGTCTTACTTGGAATAAAGCAAAGTATTACACTCATTACGAAGTAGAATCAAAAGAATGGCTGACAACAGTTAAAACATATATTAAAAATAACTACGATAAGAAAGTGGTTAGTGCTATTAATAAGTTACCAGATTGGAAGGTCGGTGGAAAAAGTCATTGGACTTGTGCTGCATACCTTTTAGAAAATCAACCTGCTCTTGTGCCTACACAATACGAAGAAGGTCTTAGAAAATGGATTCTTGAACTTGCTGAAGAAGGGGAAGCTGTTGTACAAGAAAAGAAGGCAGAAGAAAAAACTAAAAAGAATGTGCATGTTCCTACCATCCAAGAACGTATTTCTGAACAAGCACAAGAAGCATGTGAAGCTATTGAAGAATGGCTTGACGGCTTTATTACTGACAAAAAGAAGTTTGATCCTAAGGGGTTTAACTTTACAAAACATTTTTTAAATAAAAAAGTTACACAAGCACATGCACGTAAGATTAAAAAATACTATATAAGCGAGTTAGAAGAAGCTCACTTAATACAAAAACTTCCAACACCTGGTGAAATTAATCGTGTTAAAGACGAACACGAAGCAGACATGCTACTACAGCTACGCGAAGGATACAGTCACCTTACTAAGAAAGACGCTAATACATACTTAGAAGCATTAGAGACGCTACACGGCGCTTGTGACCTTGTTATAGACACTGCTAAAGCTACACGTAAGCCTAAAACTAAAAAGGCGCCAAGCAAAGAAAAGTTGATTGCTAAGTTAAAGTATCTCGAGCGTGACGAAAAACTACAACTAGTAAGTGTTAATCCACTTGAACTGATTGATGCAAAAGAAGTGTGGGTGTACAACACAAAAACACGCAAACTAGGAAAATATGTAGCAGAAGATCATACTACTATACAAGTCAAAGGCACTACATTGTTGTTCTTTGATGAAAAACATAGTATTCAAAAAACACTGCGGAAGCCTGATGAAACACTCAAGGCATTTAAAAAAGCAGGCAAAGTACAACTTCGTAAGTTTATGGAAGATATTAAAACCACAGACATTAAACTAAATGGTCGTTTAAATAGTGATACTATTATTCTAAAATGCATACAATAAATACTGTATGAATAAAAGTATTAAAATTGAAAAACAAGTGGCACGTTGGGACTTATATGCAAAAATAACCCCAACGTTTTTTTTAGTTGCAGCCGCAATATCACTCACCTATGGCATAACAAGTTTTGACACATTGTTTAATATTGGAATGGTACTATTTGCGTTTACTGCTGTCACCTGGTGGTTTTGGACTATAATAACTATAAAATACATTATTAAGACTATGACATCAGCAACCAACGACTTACTAGAAGTCAAACAAGATCTTAAAGAGATTAGAGAGGAGTTTAGAGATGACTCCAACTAGAACAATACTACTCAATATAATAAGCGGATTAAGTTTAGCTATATGCATTATATTTGGTGTAACATACTTGAGTTTTAAAAACGCTAATGTATTCCAAGATATAAAGATTGAAATAACAAATAACCCTGTTACAGGAAACAGTGATATCGAATTCTATATGATGGGTTACAAACGATATGAATGCAACAGTACTAAAATATATGGAATAGCATATGCAGAAGATGGCAGTCATAGCCACCAACTAAACGCATTTACCAAACAGTATACACGTAATGTGCGACCAGGCGAAACAATGCCAAATATGTGGAGCATGGAACGTCCTGCAGATATGGTACACGGAGGACGCTATAAAGTAACTATGCATGGCGACTTTGTGTGCAATCATTGGGTATTTAAAGTTCCGAAGACAGCAGATTATAGTAATATACTTTTGATAATAAATCCAGTTGACACAGATAAGTAATTGTGTTATTATAAGTAATACAGTGGACTAAGTGTTCGACCCACTATAAATATTCCGCGCACTCCATTAATAAAGGAGTATAATATAATGGCTTACTATTCAACTAAAACATACGGACACCATATTGGCTTGAGCGCAGTGTTCCGTCAACCACATGCAGATCATTCACATTGCAAGTTCTTGCACGGTTACAGTTTAGGATTCAAATTTACATTCGGTTGTGACGAACTAGACAACAAGAACTGGGCTGTAGACTTTGGAGGACTTAAACCTTTGAAGGCATGGCTAGAAGATACATTTGATCATAAGACAGTTATCGACAGAGAAGATCCTTTCATGTACAAGTTTGCAGAACTAGAAAACATGGGACTGTGTGAGATTACAGTACTGGATGGTGTTGGTGCAGAGAAGTTTGCATATCACGCTTGGAAGTTTGCAGACAACTTAGTACGTGAACTGTCAGATGGACGTTGTTGGTGTGTAAGTGTAGAATGTATGGAGCATGGAGCAAACAGTGCAATCTACAAAGCAATGGACTGAAACCAAACAAGTGCGCAAAGCAAGGAAGGCTCGTGAAAAAGCCTTAACTGAACTAGCGCAACTAGACCAAGAAATGGGGTTGCTAGATGTAGCCCCATTATCTTCTAAGAACTATGTAGCATGTTTAAAATGGGGCACCAAGTACAATGCTGAATATGTAAACAAACTATACCGCATGGTAGATAGAAATATTACTATACCATATGAGTTTGTATGCTTTACAGAAAATACAACAGGATTAGATAAAAATATTAAAACTTATTCATTGCCTAAACTAAGAGCAGATGGCTGGTGGTATAAACCTATGTTTGTTGGTGCTGATTTGCCATTAAAAGGAACACTACTATTTTTAGATTTAGATGTTATTGTTTTTAAAAACATAGATAAGTTATTTAGATATCAGCCTAATAGATTTAATATTTGTAGAGATTTTAATAGAAGCCAACGTAAAGATTGGAACCGTATGAATAGCAGTGTGTTTAGAGTTAACATAGGACAATATGATAACTTATGGCAGCAGTTTAAACTAAATCCGCAAGCACACATGCAACGACTACGTGGTGATCAGGATTGGATGTTCAAACATATTACTGATCACCAATTCTGGCCTGACGAATGGGTAATGAGTTACAAATGGGAAATGAGGGACAGAAGAGATCTTAAACTTGATCCTGTAAGAAAACGTAACTTTGTAATAGATGCACCACCTAAAATACATCCAGATACATGCATTGCAGTGTTTCACGGCGAACCAAATCCTGCAGATGCAAATGACAGTTGGGTAAAGGAGAACTGGCGATGAACACAACAACTAACATTTATATTGTACACACATACAATACAGGACACCCGACACAAAATAGATTCCATGGCGTTTACAGCAGCAAAGAACTTGCCGATGCAGCAGGCAAAGACTATTGTGAAACATGGGGTGAAAACTTGCATTATACAGTAGCTATTAAAGCACTTGATGATATCATCAATGGTGTTCAGCATTAAATGTTGACATGCAAATAAAATCGTGTTATAACTACTTGAACAACAAATGAATAGGCACACATAATGATTAAACGTATTGGCTTTGCATGTAAATATATGCACGAAGATCAAACACAGAAGAAAAAAATACTAGAAGAAATTCAGCGACCGCTTACTGAAAAATGTACAACAGTACAGTGGCTAAATAGACAAAGCAAGGATGTTGCAGAAGAGCGGCTTTGGGACATCATGACGCATAATGCAGCCGCAGCTAAAAGGTTGGTAGAGTATGTGGGAAGCCTTCCATCAGAGCTTAGGATGGTACGACTTGGCAGCAATCAGCTTCCTTGTTATACCCAGCGTGACTGGAGTTATTATTGGCAGCGTCCTGACGTTATTGCGTTCTGTGAAAGAGAATATGCAAAAGTCGGTGAAGCGGCAAGAGCCCTTGATGTGCGACTATCGATGCATCCAGGTCAGTTCACAGTACTCGCCAGTGATAACCCAGAAATAGTAGAACGGAGCATAGAAGAATTTGAATATCATGTCAACTTATTACGGTGGATGGGCTACGGTCAGAACTGGCAAGACTTCAAGTGTAACGTCCACATCTCCGGTAGACAAGGTCCAGCCGGTATCAAAGCAGTCCTTCCAAGACTCTCTCCAGAAGCAAGAAACACTATTACTATTGAAAACGACGAAAACAAATGGGGTCTCGAAGCAAGCCTAGAACTTGCAGACGATGTTGCACTTGTTCTCGATATACACCACCATTGGTGTAACACAAGAGGAGAATATATTGAACCCAATGATGATAGAATCAAACGTATTATTGATAGCTGGCGTGGTGTGCGTCCTGCTATGCATTATAGTGTTAGTAGAGAAGATCTTCTTTCCGGTCACTCAACAACACAAAGACCAGACTTTGCGGCGCTTGAAGAACAAGGCTTCAAAAAAGCAAAACTAAGAGCACACAGTGATTACTTGTGGAATGATGCAGTCAACGATTGGGCCTTATCACATTGGGAATGGGCCGACATCATGGTAGAAGCAAAGTGCAAGAACTTGGCTAGTAGTCAGTTGTTGCAAAGACATTTTATAAACAAGGATCTGTTTGCCGGTAAATACAGCATGGAGGATAAAAATGAGCAACTTTATACACGCAATGTATGCACGGACGCAAGCACAAGTCCAATCGCCGCTTAAAAACCCTAATAGAGTATTAGGTGGTCTCAAAGGTGCTGGTGTAAACAGTTTCACTATGCTAGACGAAGATGGTATGGAAAAACAAATACCAACTCAGGCATATGTTTTTGCACTCGAAGAAAAGTTAAGTAGATTAGAACAGCAACTAAAAGAACAAGATAAACGTATTAGGAGATTATCAAATGATCAAAAACTGGATAGAAACACGATTGCGGGAGCGGTCAACCGTTGACGGAGTATTAATGGTAGCAGCAGGTGCAGCTATTATTATCTTTTCGCCATTAACAAAACTTATTGCTTATGGTGCTATTGCATACGGAGCATGGACTATTTGGCGCAAAGGTTAAAACTTGCAGCTATCGGATGTAGTTTTACTAATTACATCTGGCCTACATATGCAGATATACTTCAAGCAGATAAGTTTGGAATAGCTGGTATTGGCAACGAGCGTATCTTTTACATACTACTTCATTTGTATAAAACACAACAGTTACATTGTTATGATGAAATCATTATTCAGTGGACAGGTCCTTTTAGATTTGACTACTTAAAAAAAGATGGTTGGACTCACAATGATGGCAGCATTGCTCATAGTGATGAAAACAAGTATATTTGGAGAAAAATTAAAGACTGGTACAACGAAGATTTTGAAACTGAAAAAAGTGAAAATTATATTTTAGCAACAAAAGCAATATGTGATAAAATAGGAATAAAGCAATATCACATGTCCATGACTGATTTTGTAGACCATGTAGATCTACCTGAACTAAGCAATAACTTCAAAGGAAGGTATCGAATACAAAGTGCTAAATGGTCAAAAAAACCATTCGAAGATGGGCATCCTGATATCGTTTCTCATATCTCAATAGCAGAAAAAGCTGCTGAATATTTAGGAACTAGCATCCATCCTGCTATGATACAAAACTGTAATAAGTTTCATAGACTAATTTTAAAAGGAATGGTATTTGAAGATATAGAAAAGTATTATAACCTATATTTTCCCAATAGGCATATTACTGCTTGCTGACATTTTCCATACTTGCTTTGCACTTACTCCACGCTGTTGTGCGAAACGTTTTGCATCACAGTTTTCACAAACATGGAAATAGTTGTTGCTGAGTCTTTTTGGATCCATATGTCCACGCTCTCTAGCAAACTCTTCATTGCAGTTGTCACAGCGTAGTAGTACCATTGTTTTTTTACGATTGTAGGTGTGCTGTTTACCAAGTTTACTACGGCGCATGTGCCACGTATCAATTAAATATTCTTTTAAAAACATAAGTATATTTACCACTGATTTACATTAAGATTATAAAATACAACGATAAATATTAAAAAGGAACACTATGATGAGCATACTAACTTTAACCTCAGCAGCAGAGAAACAAATCGATCTTCTAAGTGAAGAAAACAACTGCTATGGCATTACACTAAACATCAAGGGTGGTGGATGTGCTGGTTTTGAATATGAATGGGGTACAGTAGCTACTCCAGCAGACTTAGCAGCAGACGATGAAGTTGTCAAAACAGCTAACGGGTGTGCGTTTGTTGTTGGAGCTCACAGTTTAATGTTTCTAATAGGAACAGAAGTGGATTATGTAAGAAGTTTAGTTGGTGCTAACTTTGAAATAAACAATCCAAATGCACAGAGTTCATGCGGATGTGGCGTAAGCGTCAACTTCGATATGGATAATTTAGTACCACAGTTTTAAAGGATAAAGAAATGGCAAGACAAGAAGTTGATATTGGTATCGAGGGTAATGACGGCACAGGCGATAGCATCCGTGAAAGTTTCAAAAAAGTAAATACAAACTTTACTGAACTATATGCTGTATTTGGGCTTGGCGGTGCAATATCATTTAAAAATATCGACGATGTTCCTGATTCGTATTTAGGAAATACTACTGCAATAACAGCAGTTAACAGTACAGAAACAGGTTTAAACTTTTATAAGTTTGTTAGTGATACTGGCAACAATGGTTCGGCAAAAGCAGTTAATACAATCAATAACAGTGTTGTTGTTGAGTTTGATGATGTTGATCCTGCTACACCTAATCAAAGTGGTACAGTTAAGATTATTATAAATGATCCACATATTGAACGTGATCCAGATCCAGTATTAAACGCTCCTTTAAATGCTCAAGCAGTAACAGCATATAGTAATGCTATTAATACAACACTAAGAAATACCGGTGCAGGCGATGATATCAATACACTTGTTACCAACTGGGCAACTACACATCCTGGATCGGCAGCTATTTCTACTGATAATGTTATTATCAGTAAAGGGTATGCAGATGATAACTATGTAAATGTAGCAGGCGATACTATGACTGGTGCGTTGAATGTTCCAGCAAGTGCCACAGGCACACAGGTTCCGCAAACACAAGAAGTAATTACACGAGCAGGTAGTGAAACTAATAGACGTATGTTAGATACACTGTACCTATCAGATCACCCAAATCCTCTCGAAGGCTTCGGCGCTCCAAATGGTAAAGATGATTTACAAGCTGTTACAAAACTTTATGTTGATACACAGGGCTATGCTAGTGCAACAAACATTTATGTTTCAACAGCTGGTGATGATTCACAAAAAGCAGCTCCATCTGGCCAAGAAGGTAGATCGCCACAGTATGCTTACAAATCTGTTAATGCTGCTATGATTAAAGCAGAATCGATTATTGAAGCTACTCCATACGAACCTGGTCCTTATGTACAGCAAGTAACATACGACGGTGGCGCTGTTAATAGTATTATTGATAGTATTACAGGATATACCAGTCCAGCAACCGCAGTAGCAGCTAGTAACTTAGCTGTGTCTAATACAAACTCTATACAAGAATTTGTACAAGATTACATTGAAGTTAACTTTGCAGACTTAACATACGATATACAACTTTGTAAACGTGATGTACAACTAATGATCGATTCTGTAAGACTTGATGTTAATGCAGGATTAACAGTAAACTATCTATCACGTTGGGCAGGCCTAAGATATAATGCAAACCCAAGTGCAATTAAAGCACAAGTAGATCAAGGAGCAGCTACACGAGCATCGATTGCTGTGGTTAGAGCACAGTTGGTTAGTGCATTTAATGACGCTAATACAGCAGCACCAGGCACAATCGCAGCAAATATTATTACAGCCTATACTGATCGCTTTAATGAAATCATTGACATTTTATCAGGAACTGATGTTCCACTTGCAGCCACAGGCGCAGGATATACATTTGCATTTACTAATGGTACAAATCCAGCAGTTGACCAAGGTGGTGAAGGCAATCCTGATCTTATTGAAGGTAAGATCATTGTAGGAAAGCTATCGGGTGCAAAAGGTATTATTACTGATTACACTCGTAGCGCAAGTGTTACTACTGATAGCGTAGTAGTTGACCTAGTTGAACCTATTGAGTTTATTGCAGGTGAAGAACTAGAATTTGGTAATATTACTAGAAACAACCAAATCACAGTAAGAATTGAATCTGGCATTTATTACGAACATCTTCCTATTAAGTTACCTGAAAACGTAAGTATCAAAGGTGACGAGTTTAGACGAGTTGTGCTACGTCCAAAGCCTGGTGTATCACAGAGTAAATGGAATCATACATATTTCTATAGAGATATCATAACTGATAGTCTTATATCAGCATATTCACCGGCTGCAACACTAACAAATGTGTCTGCTGCTGATCCGGCACGTACACTAGGAACATATCAGATAGGAGTAGATGATTGGGGATCTAATGGTTCTGGTGTAAAAGCTACATTCCAAGTTATTGTTTTATCAGGCGGTGCCTGTACTGTAACTATTACAAGCGGCGGCGATGGATTTATTGTTGGTGAAACAATAACTATTAATGACAGTAAGATTGGTGCCGGTGGCGCAGCAGATTTAACAGTCGACATTGCAACCACAGGTGGCGGATATCACTTTACACACCCAGTTAGTGGAAAGCAAGGAAAATATGGATATCATTATGTATCAGATCCTAGTAAACTAGCAGACGTAGGAACTGATGCTACAGCTAATCCTGGAAACTTTAAAGACGCTGCAAGACTAATCGAACTCAACAAAGCCTATTTAGTAGAAGAAACTATTGAATACGTTGATGCAACATATCCTAGTTTAGTATACAACGAAACTAAGTGTCGTCGAGACACTGGATTGATTGTTGACGGCATTGTAAAAGATTTGCGTGTAGGCGGAAGAGAAAACACTCTTACAAACCAAGGCGCATATTATACAGGCGCAGTTGCAGGACAAGAAACTGAAACTGCCGCAGCAATAACAAATCTAAAAGCTATTATAACAAATATTTTAGCTAACGATTCGGGCAATGGATATTCAGGAACAGGCAGTGTTACTCAAATATTTGATGAAGATTATGCAGCAGAAACTGAATCAAACACACAAGCTAATGCATTAGTCGATTGTGTTGCATATTTTAATAATGTAAACTACAACCCTCCATTAAACAACAGTGAAATGGATGTGCTACTATGTAATGATGGTACTATTGTAAGAAACATTACTGTACAAAGACAAGGTGGATTTATGATGGTACTTGACCCAGAAGGTCAAATACTAACACGTTCTCCTTATTGCCAAACAGGTTCGAGTTTTGCACAGTCTAAAGGCACAAATAGAAACTTTGCAGGCGGATTGTTTGTTGATGGATATGCAGGTAACATGCCTGCAACTATTGATACTGTAAATAATGCATTTAGTATTAGCGTAAGCTCACCAACTGATCAAGGTCTATTTGTAAGAAGACCGCCAACACCGTTTCCGTTTTTTATTGCAGGTTCAAGATATCAAGTTAATACAATCTCTGCATATGATAAGGCTGCCGGAACTGCTACTTTCATATTAGATGAAACCAGTAATCCAAGTGATAGTACATCACGTAATATTGATGATATCTCACAAGCAGCAACCGCTGTGATGCGCACAACTACTGCTCATCCGTATTCAGATGCTGATCGTGTTACAATCAGTAATGTTAATGGCATGATTGAAATAAACAGTGCTACATTGTATGTTAAAACAACAATCAATCCAAATGAAGTTGAACTTTATACCGATATCGGCTTAAGAGCAGGTTATAATACAAGTGCATTTAGTGCATACACAGGTGGCG
>Ga0102814_10000881_pt1 | contig 21503 bp, 15 predicted proteins | sample ColrivemetaGS741_FD_79112 | JGI IMG/M metagenome (GOLD analysis project Ga0102814, IMG submission 79112) | Estuarine microbial communities from the Columbia River estuary - Flood tide ETM metaG S.741 | ecosystem: Environmental > Aquatic > Marine > Intertidal zone > Estuary | place: USA...
AAAAAAAATATGAGTCTTGCACCCCATTTGGCCTTAGGAAAAAAAGGCGAAGATTTAGCATGTCAGCATTTAGAACAAAAAGGGTATACCATTCTTGAAAGGAATTATCACTTCCAAAAATTTGAAGCTGATATTGTTGCCTACTACGGTTTTGAAATTATATTTGCGGAAGTAAAAACCAGAACATCAACAGCATTTGGAGAACCTGAAGACTTTGTTGATGAACAAAAACAAAAGCTTGTTGCAGGAGCAGCTGAAGCTTGGCTTTATGAACGAAAAATGGAAGGTTCTCCTATTCGTTTTGATGTAATAGCCATAAAAGTAGAATCTGAAACGAGTTTTATTATTAAGCATTTTGAAAATGCTTTTTAAATCCCTTATCTTTAAATGCAACTAAATTGCACTTAGACTCTTTAAATGATTAGAACATCTTATAAAATAATGACTTTTGCTTGGGTTCTGTTGTTGTTTTCAGCTTCAGTTACGCTTCCCTATGTTCATTATCATGAAGTTCTTCAACAAAATGCTCCACTACTCGTTAAAAGTGACTCATCTATTTGTTTTTACAGTCACACTCCATCTATAGAATTGACCCCAAGTCTTGAGCAACGCGATCAATTCCCTTTTCTTACTCAACGTTCATTTATACCTCAAAAATCAGTCTATTTATCAAGTCTAGCGGGCAATTTAGGCGATAGAGCTCCGCCACGTTTAGGGTAAACAAGGTTTTTACTTTTTACTAAAAAAAAGTATGTCCACAAAATCACAGTACATAGATAAATTCCTTTAAGTCAAATTGAATTTGGCTTTTTTAAATCATATCTATTGGGTTTTGTTGAGTCATTTCAATTCTGATAAATCACTCGATTCTATATTATGAATCATAATAATAGCATTTACCTAATTCTTTATTTTATGAAATTTTTAAAAAACTTAGCTCTTCTTTTAGTAACGCTTTCTCTTTCTTTAACTTGCGATAATCATGCAGACCATTCTGACAGTGACCATTCCGAGCCTGTTGGATTTTTCCTCAGAGAATCTGGCACTACTTTAGTTACTTATGAGAGTGGAATTGTTACAGGAGACATCAATGTCGTATCAGGTAACTCAACAGGTCTAATTTCAGTAGCTTTTATCAATGCTGAAGGCTATGAATTTACTCCTGTCGGTGATGAGTATTCTCTAAAACTAGAAACTAGCTCAACTTCTTTTGAATTAAAACAACAAGATGTTGACGGAAAATGGAATTTTCAAATTGCTGGAAAAGCGACAGGCACCGGAACCTTTATTTTGAAACTGTACCATGGAGAACACTCAGATTTCTTATCAAAAGATATTACGGTAACAGTCGCAGGAGCTGTAAATTAATGTTGGATATTTTTTTCAAACATATTTGTTTAAGTAAAATATTATTACGATTATTCTTAATCATTATCCCAGAATGAAAACATCCTTAAGGAAGGCTGAATGGAATAGTTCAGCCTTCTTTTTTTATTTATGTCTTCTTTGCCTTCTAGTAAGCCCAATTCACAAGAGTCTTGGGCAACAAAAAAGGGCTGTTTCTTCAAAATCAAAAACAGATTTAGTTTCGTTAAGAGGATACATAATTGATTCTGAGAATAAAAAACCGATTGATTTTGCTCGAATTGTCTTACTTGACTTAAACAAAACAGCATCTGCAAACGACCAAGGATATTTCGAAATAAATAACATAAGAACAGGTATTTTTGAAATGCAGGTGTATCGTATTGGATACCGAAGTGCAACAATAACAGTTACAATTACAAACGACAACTCAAAAGTTCTTCAAATTGAATTGCTACCAAGACCAATCTCCAGCGAAACAGTTGTCATAACGGGAAAAAGAGATGACAATTCGGGAGTAACTGGAGCTGCTGAATATAAAATGACGGGGGAAAAATTACGGCAAAGTCTAGGATTAAGTATTGCCAAAACTATTGATGGCGAGCCTGGAATGAGTCAGCGCTCAATGGGGCCAGCGCCATCAAGACCTGTGCTTAGAGGACTAGGAGGAGATAGACTTCTTATATTAGAAGATGGTAGTAGAACAGGCGATTTATCTGCAACATCTAATGATCATGCCGTTATGTTAGACCCTCTAAACGCAGACCAAATTGAAGTCTACCGAGGACCAGAAGCCTTACAATTTGGAGCCAATACAATTGCGGGCGTTGTTAATGTCTGGAATAGAAATATACCAACGAATAAACCTGCAAAAATTTCTCTAGTTAACACACTTCAAGCTGAAAGTGTAAATAATGGGTTAGCAGGAGGCGTTCATGGAGTCATTCCCTATAAAGATCTTGCAATATCATTTAGTGGCTCAGGTAGAACTGGCTCAGATATTCAAACACCAATTGGCAAATTAATGAATACCTCCATTTCAAATTATCGCTTATCTGGTGGAACATCTTATATAAAACCGTGGGGCTATGTTGGAGCAAGTGGCTCCATTTTCAATAGTAATTATGGTATTCCTGGTGGATTTATTGGCGCACATCCAACCGGCGTTGATATTGAAACAGAGAAAAAACAATTTGAAGTAAAATCCTCTTATCTATTAGATCACAATAGGTTCATTCATCATATTGATGCTAATTTTAACTACACTGAGTATTATCATTCTGAATATGAAGCTGGTGGGTTATTAGGAGTTCTATTTGGTGTTCTTACTTATTCTGGCAATCTGAAACTACATGCTCAAGAATCAGTTCTTGGGAAATCTACTTTTGGAGCTTGGATTCAGTACAGAGATTATGCAAATGGAGGTTTTGTATTTACTCCAAACACAATTGAACGAGATATCGCTGCTTACTGGTACAACGAAAAAACGTTTGATAAATGGAGAATCGAAACGGCATTTCGGTACGATTTTAAAACGATTAATCCAAATGTAGAACGATTCTCTCAAAATGTTGGGCAGATTAGAGATAGAAGTTTTGACTCATGGAGTGCAGCTATTGAAACTGAATACAATTTAACAGATGCCCTTAGCATTGGAACTCGATTTATGAGAACATTTAGAGCACCTGGTTTAGAAGAATTATATTCCGAAGGGCCTCACCTTGCAGCTTATTCGTATGAAGTTGGCTTTGCCGAAAATGATATTGAGACAGGTTTAAGTGCTGAGACTTATGTTGTTTTTAAAAATGAGTTTATTCATGGCACATGGTCATTGTATACCAACAAAATGAATAATTATTTATTCCCAAAAGACATTGATAGTCTTAATATTGCCAAATTATTGCCTATTTATCGTTTTCTTGGTCAGGACGCCATTTTTAGAGGAACTGAAATGCATACCGAGTTTGATATTACGTCCACATTGAGTGCATCTGTAACTGGCTCCTACACTTGGGCAAAATTATTAGACGATAATATTCCTGTTCCTTTTATGCCACCTGTACAAGGTAAATTTCAATTGATGTATCGGAAGAATAAATGGAATTTTAGAGTGCATTCTAAATGGGCAGGCAGTCAAAATAGAACGGGTGAATTTGAGGAACCTACGGATGGATTTATGATATTTGGCGCTGGCGCTGAGTACACAAAATCAAAATGGGGTGGATTACATGTTATCTCACTTCAGATTGAAAACATGTTTAATACTGAATATCGTAATCATTTATCAAGAGTTAAATCCGTAATGCCTGAACCTGGTTTTAATGCTAGTCTTATTTACAGAATGTATTATTGATTACTAGATTTCTATTTTTGCACTCTTTTGGATTGCTTTTTTGATATACCTTGTTGGAGCAATATGTTCCTTCTTTTTTCATTGTATACAATTGATTTTAATAAATTTGCTCGAGTGGACACTCGCGCTAGAGTTGGATAGAGAAGTGCTTAAATTGTATACCATCGGCTAGATTTTACATAAAAAAAGCCCGACTCATTGAAAATGAACCGGGCTTTTAAATTTCTATAACCAGAATACTATTTTTTCTTCTTATGATTTTTTGTAGGTGCTTTTGGTTTCCCTTGAATGGAAGCCATTAATTTCGTGTGATCTACAGATTTGTTAATCAATAATTGCTGACCAATTGAAACAACGTTATACACAAAGTAATACAAGCTTAAACCAGCTGCCACATTATTGAAGAAAACAAACAACATAACTGGCATCATGTATGGAAGAAACTTCATTTGTGGATTAGATTGAGTTTGACCAGAAGTTTGCATTTGAATAACCATACTCGCAGCCATCAATAACACAAATCCACTAATGTGATCTCCTAAAAACGGAATGTTAAAAGGAAGACTTAAAATAACATCAGGAGCAGATAAGTCACTTGCCCAAAGAAATGTTTTTTGTCTTATAAGGATTGAATTCTGAAAATACATCCACAAAGTAACAAGGATAGGCATTTGCAATAAGTTAGGAAGACAACCGCCAATTGGATTTACACCAGCAGTTTTATACATCTTCATAATTGCTTCTTGCTGTTTCTGAGGATCAGAAATTTTTTCTTTAATCGCAGTCATTTCTGGTGCTAACTGTCTCATAGCAGCAGCTGACTCAAAGCTCTTTTTGGTAAATGGATATAAAACCAATTTAATTCCAATACCGAATAAAATAATCACTATACCATAGTTTCCAATTAAGCCTCCAAAGAAATTAAAAAACGGAACAATGACAAATCTAACCAAAGGTTCAGAGAAAAAGCGTAACCATTCGTAACCAACGTTTACTAAGTCATCTGCTGTATCATGAAATGCAGACAAAGTTGATAATTGAACTGGTCCTAGATATAAATCAAATGAAAGAGTATTATCATCTGGAATTGCAACTGTTATTTGAGACTCATAATGTGAACGAGCATTTTCTGTTGATATATCTCCTGTAACTTCACCCTGTAGGAACGCAGCATCCGTTTCAACATTTGGTTTAATTACCTGAGTAAAGAATTTGGATTTAGTTGCAACCCAATCAATTTTACCCGTTGCATTCAAATCTTCTTTACCAGCACTTGTAAGCAACAGTTTCTCATGTTCATCACCTGCATATAAATGCGCTGCTGATTCTTTAGCCTCAATAGAATTGAACTTTTCAGTCACATTTAAGCCACTTTTGAAAGCAAAATCAACTTTTCTACCAGAAACGTAGGTCGAAATCCCTTCAAAACGAGCAGTTACACCAACCTGATATTTATTCCCATAAAATGTATAGGTCAAAATCATTCGACCTGTTTTAACAGGAAGTTCGTATACAAGTGTTGCCGTTTCATCACCAGAAATACGAATTGGTTCTTTTGTAATTGGAGTAAATAATACGCCCCTAGTTTCAACATTGTAATTTTCAGTGGTTACAAAACCAAGAGAATACGCAGCATGTAGGGTATCTTTAAATAATTGAACCGGAGCTCCATCCCAACGATTATAGTTATTTAGGAATGCTTCTACCGGACCCGCACCAAGATTTGAGAAAGTAAAGTGATACAAGTCTGTATCAACACTAGTAAGTACGGTATCAGAATAAACAGAAGCACCAAATGCACCGGAAATCACGGCTTGCTCAGTAATACTCTCATCCTGCATAGGTGCTAGCTTTGTTTCAATCGGTTTCCCTTCTTTAGCGCGTTGCTCCAAATTGTTGCGAAGAACTTGTTCTTGACGCATCTTTTCTAATTGTTCGGGACTTGGTTGCATATAATACATCCAGCCTAAGAAAATGACAAAAATCAGAGATAAACCGATTACTGTATTTCTATCCAAAATTACTCCTGAAAATGTTTATGTTGATGAATATCCGGAACGGGATCGAATCCGCCGGAATGATATGGATGACATTTAAGTATTCGTTTCATGGCAAGCCATGAGCCTTTAAAAAAGCCGAAACGATCAATAGCCGTAAATGCATAATGGCTACAAGTCGGTTCAAACCGACAACTTTTGGGAAAAAAGGGTGAAATAAACCATTGATAGAGGCGTATTATTGCCAAAAGGAAATATTTCATTAGTTAAATCCGAAACCTTTTATAATATGATAGGCCAATAACGATACAGTCATGCGTTAGTTGAACTTTGGTCCACAATTTGAACAATTCGCTGTATCATGGTTTCGTAATCTTTATTTAGAGCAGTTATACTAGCTGATGGTTTTGAAACCATTAAAGCAGCTTCAATTGAATAACCTTTTTCTAATAAGGGATTTAACATCAAATTATGATGCCTGTAAACTTCGCGTAAAAGTCTTTTGAGTCGGTTACGAAGCACCGCGTTACCCATCTTTTTTTTGACAATAAAAGACATGAGTTTATGCGGAGCTTCATCCTTAAAAAGTAAGAACCGAATGCTGGAAACATTTCCATGCATTGACTTTCCATGTTGGAAAAGACGATTAAAAGAGGTCTTCCCTCTCAGCACTTCCTGTTTGGGTAAGCTGAAAGTAATTCCTTGCGCTAAATTAAACTTATTTCGCTCCGCGTGGTTCATCACTAATGGTCAATTTATGACGACCTTTAGCTCTACGACGTTTAAGAACCTTACGGCCGTCGTGTGATTTCATGCGTTTTCTGAAGCCGTGTTTATTGGCGCGTTTTCTTCTACTGGGTTGAAATGTACGTTTCATTGTATTTATTAAGAATTTCTACATTCCTGGTTTTTTTGACAGAAAATAAATATACAGAAAATAACGGATTAATCTAAGCAAATAAATCAGCTGAGATTAAATAAAATTACATTCTAATGAAATATTCTGTTTGCTGGAATCCAATAACTAACTTTTAAAGCAATAACATGATCTCCAACTGCTTGGAAGGTATCAAATAAATCGCTTGCGCGCGATGTTCTTTCCAATAAATCGTTCTGTCTTCTGCTTTGTTGCCAAACAAAAAATAGTGTCGATCCCGGAATCCATTCATACCTAATTACAAAATTACTTCTAAAAGACAATACTCTGAAATCTGGATTTGAAATTTCAAAACTATCAATACCATCTTTTATAATAAATGTATCAGAATCATTTTTTTCGATACTGGTGTTTGGAGTTTCTCCATATATAGCTATTTGATTGGTTTTACTTTCTGCAAGTTCACCAATTCGACTAAACTTCCCATCTGAGACAAATGGCTCAGCATACAATTCTAAAGACAAATCTGGAGTAATTGCCATGTTTAGTCTAGTCTGTAATGAAAACGTGAACTGTTTAACTTCAGAAAACACATAGCGCTTACCGTACGTTCCCGTATCGTTTAAGCGATTAATCTGAGTTAAATATTGACGATTATTTCTACCATAAGAATATCTTGGGCTTATCGTAAACTCCCATCTACCTCCTAATAAACCTTGTATTGTAGGATAAATCCCAAAACTTTCACTCCCTTCCGCATTTTTATAATAATCTGTGGTAATTCTAGTGGTTATCGAGGCGCCTCTATTTGAGGATACACTGAGATTAATATAGTCTCCTTTTACCTTTTTCATAAGAGGTCCACCCCTAGTTTTATCATCACTAAACGAATCAAATGAATGTTCAGCATAGATACCAAAACGGGAAAAGCTTGGAAACACATATTCAAAATTAAAATTCATGGAGCGATTTGTAAGTACGCCTCCATAATTCCATTCGTTTCTACCACCAATATTTAGTGATACCATATTATAATATTCATTTTGATCTAATGAGCGATAGCCTAAACGACCAGAGACTACTACATCGTCGGCAGATTGTAATACACCTAAATCATTTAATTCAAACTCCGGGCTTTCGGTTGAATACGAGAGATTCCACGTTAAATCTCCTTCGACTTTAGATAAACTAAGCGAATTAGTAAATCCAGTTAAGGATGTTTTTGATGAATCTAGAGAAATATGAGTTGCATCGGGTCTTTGAAAATAACGCGCACTTCCCGTTTGATTGGACAGAATAACTTCTTTACTACCCTGAACTGTACTTAAACCAACGTTCCCTCTAAACTCATACATTCGTTTATCTAATCGAATCATCCAGTCCAAGCCAGCAGAATAAGCCTGACGATTTAATATTTTATCTAATTCTGAGTTTTCATTCATATTCCTAAAGACTCCAGTAGAAATAAAACCAATTCTAGATCCATATTTACCAAACTCTTGCTGTAATCTAATAATTGAATAATTGGTAAGAGGTTCGCTTAAAACTCTACTCTTTTTATCTTCAGAAACTGAGTAAATAGAAGCATATTCATTTCCCGTAAGAGCCGATAATACACCCACAGATAAGCCATTTGAAAAGCGACCTGTAATTTTTGAAGCTCCTAAAATGGACGTATTTGAACTCATCGACACATAATCTGCATCTGGATAATAATGTGGCCTTGCACCAATTCTTCTAGAATAAAAAAAGCGAGAACCTCCACCATTAAACAAAGAGGCTCCTTCTGTAAAAAAAGGTCTCCGTTCCGATTGAATCACTTCAAATTGGGTTAAATTCACAAAAGCAGGATCAGCCTCTACTTGACCAAAATCTGGATTAATGGTAGCATCAAAGGTCAGATTACTTCCAATACCCACTTTAATATCTCCGCCAATTCTGTTTGTAAACGAATAGGTATCTGAAAACGGATTATCAGCATCAGGGTTACCAAATCGTTTTAAATCTCCAGCGTAATAGGGCAATATCTCTGTCCTTTTGGGATTTTCAACATCTTTTATTCCTGAGACTTGATCAAAATGCGAAGCCCAACCAGCTTCGTTTCGAGGAATAAAAACCCAAAATGTGTCTTCATTTGTGCTTGGTGAATAATGATTTACATTCAAGCCAAAAACTAACTCTTCTGAGCTAGTAAATCTTAATTGAGAAAATGGGATTTTTGCTTCAAAGGTCCAGCCTGTTGAATCAATAACGGTTTTAGCTTCCCAAACAGGATTCCAAGAATAATCACGATCAAAAGCATTATCGCTTGAATGATAATAATCTAGGCGAACAGCCGAGGCCGTAATTCCAAAAGAATACGATGTAATTTTATCAAGAAATGTATCGAATGAAAAAATTATGCGCTCCGAATTTGCTGAATTATCGCGACGAGAAACAACACTCTGAATATCATCTTTTGATTTAAAAACTCTCCCCGAGAGATAAAGGGCGTCTTCAGAATAGGCAATAAATCCTTCGAACGGAAAACTAGCATCTGTACCCTGAAAAGGCTCTGATTGAATAAAATTAGATAGTAGAGGTTTGGTATTCCATACTTTCTCCGTTAATTTTCCATCTAACTTAATGTCAGTATTTTCAACTTTTATTGCTTCTACTTTACGTTGAGCAAAACTAGATTCAGAAAAAAAATTAATCCATAAACTAATAAATACAATTACGAACGCTTTTTTACGTATAAACAATAATATCTCCAAGCTACCACTAATTTAATGACGGTATTAAACCAACTCAAAATTAACCTGAACACATGTAAAAGTATTGTAATCTTTAAGGGTTATTTAAGACAGTTCGTAAAATTCGTTTTAATCTGTTTAGCACTTAGCTGTTTTAGTAATAAAAATTTAGTTCTTGCCCAAGCAGGTGCAATGAACTTTTATAAGGTCTCAAAATCAGGGAAAGATAGATTAAACATCAATAATAGAGAGAATGCTTTATTGAGCATTGCCTATCTAGAGAAGAAAAACAATGATTTTTATGAGAAATTTTGGGAGGAACAAAAATTTACATCGCCCCGAGATATGTACGTTAAAATTATGGAGTCGAGTCTTCATGAAGATGGGCTTGTAATCGTTTTTGATGTTTCTCCAAAAGTTGTTAAAGCTGATACCGGCTTTACGGTGCATCGAAGAATTGCCTATATGCTTGCTGACCATCTAAATGCACAATTGACAGAAAATGCTGCAAATACATGGATTCAATGGATGATTGGAGTAAATAAAAACTATGGCCCAACTCCTAAAAGGGATTCCTTGAAATCAAATATTTTTAAATCTGCCTTTTTCTACATTGAACCTAAAGGCGGAGACATTGCCACATTGGAAGAAGCAAAAGGGAAGTCAAAAGGTAGAAAACGAATAACGACTCGAGAATATGCCATGATATACTTAAAACCCATGATAGATGATATTTTACCCTTCTATAAATCATTCTTACAATTTAATGCGGTACAATTATTTGAGAATGCTGATTTAGTTATGGAACCTAGTAAATATGACTCTGACGTAATTAGTATTGTATATAAAATTGATAATAAAACGCGAATCAACGACCCAGGTTTTAATCAATTAAAAAGCTTAACAGAAAGATTAATTCCATTTATTGAACGGAAAATAAGACCCATTAAAACAGAGTGGCTAAAAGTGAGAATTGAAGTAGAGCCTATTGAATCGCCTAGAGATAGAACGGTTTTAGGTGAAACTCGATTAGAGTTGCCAAGCGATAGTTTAACTCAATCTAATTGATATAAAAAGCCCCACCTTTTGAGCGGGGCTGGTTTTCGAATTGGGGTACTATTTAACTAACATCATTTTTTGTATCGCTGTAAACTCCTTCGTTTTAAGTTGATAGAAGTACAAACCACTGTTTAATCTAGCAGCATTAAATGTTACCTGATGAGAACCGGCAACTTTAATTCCGGAAACTAAAACAGCAATTTCACGGCCTGTAATATCGTAAACAGTAATTGTTACTTCGCTTGTGACTGGTAAGTCGAAGCGCACGATAGTACTTGGATTGAATGGATTTGGATAGTTTTGATACAGTTTATGTACGAGTGGAATCGGGTTATTTTCTTCAGTTGAAGAAATTATCGGTGTTATAACCGAAGAATCGACAGACTGTATGGTTTCTTCTTCGTTCAATCGCAGACTTGAAAGCACTACATTTGTGCCTTCTGTAGGTATTGTTCCTGTTGTTTCGAATTCAAGTTGTAAGGCATCTCCATTTAGGATAACCCCTGTTGATGATGCTCCAATTATTTTTATTGTGCCATCAACAGCATTTACTTCTACTTGATATTCTTTGAGTTTATCTGGCAGTACAAAAGATTTATAGCTCAAAAAAGCTGGATCATATTTTACCATTACCGAGAATGCAAATAACTCATGTTCAGTTTGCAACGTTATTGGCACGGTCACTGCTTCACCTGCAATCTCTACAGATTTTTTCATACTTGCCATTCCTGAAACTGTTATAGCTTGTTCAGTATGTGGCAATTCATGAATTTTACCAACAACGTATTGAAGAATCAGAGATGCATCATAAGCACTTACTTCCAGGTCTTGGCTAACATCGGCTAAAACCATTTGCGCTTCATTTAGTTCTAGCATATTTGCTAAATACCGCAAAATATAACCTGCATCTTGTGCTCTTACATCTCCATTCATGGTAACATCACCCATTGGGAAAATAGATGTTTGAATGACTTCTATTGCATGCGGTTCTATATAAATATTATGATTTACATATTCATTAACAACTGGATCGTAGGGATGTATGAATGCGTACTGATTCATATCATCTAAAATCACAAACCGTAAGCGAGCTACAGCTTGTTCATTAGTAAAGCCACTTGTACCTGTAGTCGCCAATCGAACATAATGATTTTCTGAGTTCTGATTATAATCAATAGCCCAATTATTTATTTCACCAAATGTTCCAATGTTATCTATACTTATTAAGTCTAGATTCCAATCGTAATTGTAACTGATTTCAATAGCTTGAATCTCTTCTCCACTATTAGAAATAGCCTGAACAAAAACATCAACCGTATCACCAACCAAACCAGAAGCATACGATAAGCCTAATCTGAAATCAAAAGTTGGCAAATCATCTACCCTGTACATTTCGGGCTGCATGTTAACCTTGAAGGTTTTCCTACCATCAAAATTTTCAGGTTCGGTGCCAGTAAGCATAAACCTTCTATTATCATCACCCTCCCAATCAATGATAAATGGATCATTCCTGAAATCCACCAAAACAAATTTATATTCAAGTTCAAGCGGTGTTTCTAGGTTTTTCACATGGTAAACCATATCGAAAACCATGGGGTTTAATGAATCTGCATTTATAGAAATGTACTCAGCATCCATTGAAAAATTCCAACCTGTAAATGAACCAACTACAGATGGAATCTCCATTTTTATAAACATTGAATCTGGGCTAAATCGACCAGCATCAGCTAAAGCTGTCATATCAACTGAGAATGTTAATTCATATTCGGGGAGTCCAATACCTCGCAAGTCTCTGAAATCTTTATTGAGTACATGTTCTAAATAAAGAGAGGTGTCAACATAAACCATTCTATTGTCTCCATCTTCCCAATCGAACTCAACCGCTTCCACAAAGAACTTATACTCTAAATCCCCTTCTGGAACTAGGTAGGTATTCTGAAAAATACCATCATTATTTTCATCAAATAAAGGACTTATCAGGTTCCAACCATTGAATGAACCTCTTACATAGACCGACCTCACTGCTGGGTCAAATTGTTCATATTCAATAGCAAGACTCATATCAACTGTAAAAGTAACTTCATGAAAAACAGAATCATGAGGAATGATATCAGCAAAGCTATACATAACAAGCTGACCATTATTAAACGCTCCCATTACACCTGTTAAATCAAATTTCAAGCCGAGTGGGGGAAAATTAAACAGTTCGCTTTTTACAACTCTTATTTCAAATGGATTTCCAAATTCATCCATTGCGGGAATATTGTAGGCTAAGGTTGCAAGTTCATTAAATGGAAAAGATAGTTGAACATTTGGAACGAACACTCGTTGTCCTTGAACAGGTGTTTCAACAAAAAAATCAGTTCCATTAACAGGAACAGCTACAGGCATGGGCTCATTATCTCCCATATGTTCAACAAAACTTGGATTAATTTGAAGTAATCCATTATAAACGGATAAGGATCCGTTCAAATATACAAGCATACCTTGCTCAACTCGTTGAAGGGAATCAAAAGAAACCGTTAGAGGAGTTGAACTATAAATGCCTATTCCTGCTGTAGAATCCTGAATAAAAAAAATGGATCCACTAGTACCATAGTCAGGCGTTGTGACAACACCAATTACCGAGACTTCACTTCCAATTTCCAGCTGTCGAACGTCTTCAATAGTGAACAACTGAGCATTGAGAGTGGTGGCAATCAGAGTAAACGCCAATATTAGAAGGGAGTAACGAGTTTTCATACTTACCTTAATTTTGGGCGTTAGTCAGGGCGGCTGCGTTTTGCAGTCGGGCTTTCTGAACGATTTTATGAATAGATATTAGAGTCAATATAAGACATAAGACTCCTATGTCAAACATTTATTTCTATAAACTTAGCTTTTCTATACTTGTTTCTAAATCCGATGTTGAAAAAATGATATTGACAGAATTGCTTAACCTAAACGAGTGATAATAACTCCAATAATTGTAGTAACGGCACCTGCGTATTGATAATAGTTCAAATCTTCATTTAATAGTAAGACGCCAAAAATAACACCAAAAACAGGAGCAAGATTTTGATAAGCCGAGGTTCTTACCGCTCCAACAAGTTTCAACCCATGGTTCCAAATAAAGTAAGAAATAGCAATAGACAACACTCCACTATATATTGCTCCCGACCAAGCCATTACTGAAATTGACGTTATGTCGGTGTCAATTAAAGCAGGGAAGCCTGCGAACACAATCCAGATTCCACCTGCGGTCATAGCAATCGTTGTTAATGCGGTGGTGTCATATTTCTTTAAATATTGTTTTGAATACAAGGTATAAAGAGCAAAAGAAAATGCCGATGTTAGCATCATTATATCGCCCCATAAACCTTTAGAACTCCAATGAAATCCCTCATTTCGAAAACCTATAATTAAACTTAGCCCAAGAAAAGCAACTATAATTCCCACCGTTTTTTGTTTGTTTAATTGCTCATCAAAAAAGAAATGAGAAACTATTGCTATCCAGATTGGAATTGTACCTAGCATTATTGCAGCATTTGCGGCTTTGGTTAGACTCAAACCAATAATAAAAAATACTTGATAAATTAGGTGCCCTAACAAAGATAGACCCATTATTGGCCAGCGATCACCTTTTATAACTTTGAAGCCCTGTCCACTTCTCAATAATATTACCCACATAGTGATGATGGCAAAAGTATAACGAACGGAATTAAAAAAGAAGGGCGTCATTTCACGCAAACTGAACTTTACAACCGTAAAATTAAAGCCCCAAATAAGGGTAATCCCAATTAATATATAATCGATAGGAAGTAACTTCTTTGACATTAGCGAACGAACTCCATTTTAAATGAGCCGCTAATTTACAATAAAACTAAAAGCTTTTATTGATTTCTTGTTCTAACCTTAAGCGCAGTAATTCACCTTTCGGACGTGAAACTTTAGTTTGGTTTTCTAATTGCAGTAAGTTGATTCATGCTTAAAAAGCACATCAAAATCAAATTCGCAATATGTAGTATTAAGTTCACACTCAAAATTTACAACGAAATCTTTCTTCAGAGCACGGAATGACCGCTTTTTGCTTATAATTTATCCTAAACCATTTTTTTTTGGAGAGGTTCTGTTTTGAGCCATGGAATATCTTTTATTATCCAGTGGTCAAAAACGACCTCCGAAAGTTGAACGCATTTATTGATATTAAAGCGATTTCTTTATTTTTGTTAAGCAGAACTCCTTGCTTTTTATTTACCCACAATCTATTTTTTTTGTGCTACACCTGCGAATCCATTCCTCATTAGATTCAATAATACACTCATTAAATCAGATATTATTGATTACCCGTATTTGTTTGCTCTGGTTTTTTCCTTGAAAACACATTAGTAATACTATCCCAAAAACGATAAAATGGATTTTTTTTGCGTGCTGCTCTAATTTCTTCAGGAGTTGGTTGTGGCTTCGTGTATTCAACTCTATTCGGATTTAGCATTTGACCCGTTCTTGTTAAATAACCTTCTCGAGCTCTTTTTTGCATTATTGGATTGGTAGCTTCCATTGCAAGACGTAAACCAATTCTTGGTGAGGCATGTGCCGCATAACGATAATCTCGAACCCCAACTCCTATAAAATATTCGTTTGAAGCCCATGAACCTCCACGAACAACTTTTCGAAGTTCTAATGGTGAGTTATAAGTTGGCGTAATTAACTGCTTTGTAGCCATTTTTAGGACTTTGTATGATGCAAAATAAGAATCCATACACCATTCAGACACATTCCCTGCCATATCATACAGACGGAAATTATTTGGCGCAAATGCTCCAACTGGAGCGGTAAGCACATAACCGTCTAATGAATAATCGCCGCCAGATGCAAAATTAGCTAAGGCGTCACCATTTCTAGCATTTCTACTATAAATTCCTTCCCAAGGGTAGGTTCTTCCGCTTACGCCACTACGAGCCGCAAATTCCCATTCTGCTTCAGATGGAAGTCGCTTTCCTGCCCATTCAGCATATTTTTTTGCTTGGTACCAATTAAGACATACTACTGGGTAATTTGCATATCCCTCATCATAGAAATACAAACTCCATTGTACACCACCTACTTGTGACTCCCACGCAATGGAATCTGGACGCATTTCGGATTGCTCATCTTTAGGCAATGTTGCTAAATACATTCTATACTGAGCATTTGTAACCTCAAACTGATCTATCCAAAATGAATTAACAGCAATTCTAATATTTCCTGAAGGTTGAATTCCAAGAGGATCTTCATCATTCAAGCCCATTATAAACTCTCCTCCAGGAATGAGAATCATTTTTGTAACAACACCGTTAGGTAGAGGAAATTCCTGAACTAAATCGGCATCTAGGTAATATTGAACCCCCGTTTCAGGATCAACATCAAACAATGATTTTTGAATTGGCTCTGGATCAAAACGGTCCCCAGTTTGAATAGATCCACAAGAAATAACAAAAACAGACAAGCATAGCAATACATTGGAACAAATTCGTTTATTCCAATTCCCACATTTATTTAAAATTTCTGAAGGGGTTGACTTAGTATAGTATAGCTTGATTTTCAAAAGAATGAAGTTTATTTGGCACAATCAAAGATGCGCAATTTTGATGCCAAATGCACTAAAATTCACACGGTTTTCTTAGTCAAATAATCAACTACACTTCTATTCTGAAGCAGAACGTAAATCAAAAAGTTGATTAAGCAAGGAATCTGTTTCTTGTTTTTCTGAATCAAAGAACGATTCAGCAGCCATCTCATTATACAACTTATGCAAATCATCATTTAAGTTTGAAATGTCAACAATTTCAAATACTTGCATTAACCCCCAATTATGTAGTTCCTTCTCTCCGATTGAGAGCAAATTAAATGAATCGTTAATAACCTCACCGAGTTGAGAAGAAACGGTAATTTTATTCCTTTTAGATACATTTTCTAAACGACTGCTCACATTTACGGTATTACCCCAGACATCAAATGCAATCTTTTGATTTCCAATAATACCTGCAACTACAGGCCCTGCATGTATTCCAATTCGGAGTGACCAACGAGAATCAAAACCATTAATTTGATTAAAGTGACTTACTACTTCTAACAACTTTAATGCAGCCAAAACAGATCTGTGTTTGGCGTATTCTGGTTTTGTATTTACACCTGATACCGCCATGTAAGCATCACCAATTGTTTTTACTCTCTCTAAACCAAAATGAGACATTACTAAATCGAAAGCGGTAAAAAGTTTATTTAGCTGCTCAATGCCTGCAGAAGCACCGGAATCTTTCATTAAAGAAGTAAACCCAACAAAGTCTGTAAATAAAACGGTTGCATCTTCTATGTATTCTGGTTTTGGCTCAGATCCGGTTTTTAATTTATTAATAATTCTTTCCGGTAGAATGGAATTTAAAATGGTTTCTATTCGATCACGTTCACTTCTAATTCCTGTTTGAAGATGTTTAATTCTTAAATGAGTTTTAACCCGTGCTAACAACTCCTCTTTTTTAAATGGCTTTGAAATATAATCTACCCCGCCAGCAGCAAAACATTGAACAATATTACTAAGATCATTTAATGCCGAAAGAAATAATATTGGTACATCATAAAGTTCTAACTCACTTTTCATACGTCTAGCTGTCTCATAGCCATCAATTCCTGGCATTTGGATATCCATAAGAATTAAATCTGGCGGAACTTTTTGAGCTATTTTCAAGGCTCTTTCGCCAGATGTTGCTGCCAGTAAACGAAAGTTTTCCTCGCTCAATGTAACTAACATCAAATCAAGGTTATTCTTGTTGTCATCAACAACTAAGACCGTATCTTTACTAGTTGAAAAAGAGTCGTTTAACATAATTTTTTTTAACCGATTAACATGGACTAAATACCAAAAAAATTGCTCTAATTCAATTGTTAAATTTTAAAGCAGTCGATTTATGCAAAAAAGTTTTCATAAGTCTTATTGATTACTATGATTCTATTTGTATGATTGCCCAATCTTCATTAACATTCCGATTATTAACATTTTAATCTCAAACGGTACGAACGCCCGGTAACGCCGGTGAAACAAAGTACCTAAACGGTACACACAAGGTATTGATTATGGAAAACAAGGAGCTCGATCAGCAACATTCCACGCCTGAACACGCGGAAAACACAGATGTTAACGCATCTACACCATTAGAGGAAACAACAAGCCAAGTTGAGGAGTCGGTTTCTGAGGTAGAAGTACCTGAAACTGTGACCGAAACAGAAGTACAGTCAGAAGTAGCTGAAACTTCAGAAGAGGAATCAAAACAACTTGAAGATGAACAAGATTCGCAAGAATTGGCTTCACAATCTCTTCCAGGACTAAGTGAACTTGTTGGAAAAGCAAAAGAAATTGCAGAGTCACACGATTGGCAAAATGGAGGTCACACTCTAAAAGAGTTAAAAGCAAAATGGTTCGAGCTCAAATCTGATATACCTGAAGGCTTAGGCGCGTTATATACTACACTTGAAGTAGCTTTCAATGAGGCTGAACAATCATTTTTCAATCGCCGAAAAGTGCATTATGAAGAAATGGATAAAAAACGAAAAGACAATTTAGAAATTAAAAAAGGTCTTCTCGAAAAAATTGAAAAGCTTATTGAACGCAAAAAATGGACCGCTCAAGGTGAATTGCGTTCTATTCAAGATAGATGGGAAAAAATTAAGCACATTCCACATGAAGCTGCTGAAGAGCTAAATGCATCTTTTACAAGCTTAGTTGATAGCTTTGAAAAGCAACGAGTTGAGTTTTTTGTAAAACGCCGTGAACAAGAAGAATTAAACCTTGAAGGCAAACTATATGTACTCGATAGATTAAAAAGCTTAGTTGGAAGTATTAAAGAAGAAACGGAGTCTGATTGGGCACAATTAGATCATCAATTTGAAGAAGATCAAAATGCTTGGAAAAAAATCGGTCGTATTCCTGCTGAAAAGTCAGATGAAATCTGGAAAGAGTTTAAAGATTTAAAAGATGCATTCCATGCAAAAAAACTTTCTTTAAATACTGTTTATAAAAAAGAGATTGAAGGAAACGAACGCAAAAAGCGCAATTTAATAGAACGAGCTCAAAAGCTTATTGATGTAGAAGATCTTGCGGAAGCAGCAAGAGAAATTAATCGTTTGCATAAAGAATGGAAAGACATCGGCCCTGTTACTCCTGATAAATCAGAAGAACTATGGAATGAGTTTAAAAATGCATCAGATACTTTCAATAACTACAAAAATGAGCATACTGATGAAATTAAAGATCAGGAAAAAACCAATTACGATTTAAAAGTTAAACTTTGCGATGAGGCTGAAATTCTAGCTGAAGAAGACGACTGGAAAAAAGCAGGAATTCGTTTTCAGGAAATGTTAGAAGAATGGCGTACCGTTGGACCAGTGCCACGTCGTAAAACCAAAAAAATCTGGCAGCGTTTCAAAAAAGCAATGGATAATTTTTATGCAAGAAAAAGACAGCATCAAAAAGACCAACGAAATGTTGAAAAAGAAAACTTACAACGTAAAAAAGATATCGTTGAATTAATTATTGCTCTTGAGAATGCAGAAGACATGCAAGCTGCAATCACCAAAGTAAAAGAATTACAGCAAGAGTATCAGCGCATTGGTTACGTCCCTATTAAGTTCAAAGACAAAATCAATAAATCATATAAAGAAGCTTGTGATATTTTCTACAAGCAGTTGCGTTCTCAACAGCGCTCAGATTCATCTTATTCTCATTCTGGTCATTCAGGATTTGATTCTGACGCAAAAAGAGAAAACCAAAGCAAGTTTATTCAATTACAGAAGTTAAAACGTCAGGCTGAAAAAGTGAATGAAACCATTCTCAATTATTCTGATACAAAAACATTTATTAAGCCTAATAAAAAAGGTTTAGCACTTCGTGACGAAATTGATTTAAAAATTGCTACATTCCAAGAAGAATATGACCAATTAAACAAAGAGATTGAAACCTTGAAACAAGAAATGGATTCTGGGAAAACGCCTTCCTAGAATTTCAATTCTTTAATAAAACAGTTTTCTTTGAGAAAATGTAACTTTTCAACCCCGATTTTAATTTTTGATGTCGGATAATAACTTACTCCCCAAAAGAATCTTAATGATTGACGATGATCTCACAATGTGTGATTTCGTTGGAGCTATTGTAGCGGCAAAGGGTTATGAATATTACTCTTTTAACCGTTATGATGGTGCGTTAAAGCAAGTTAAAGAGTTAAAACCAGATTTGGTTTTGCTCGACTTACATCTACCTGATGGTAGTGGTTTAAACTTGTGTCAGTATATAAAACAAGATCCTGAATTTTCTAGCATCCCTGTTATTATGTTAACAACACGCGAATTTAACATTGAGCGTGAAATTGCTATGAAAAACGGGGCCGAAGCTTTTTTACACAAGCCCATTAATCAGAAAAAATTAGCCGACATTATTGTTGACACTTTATCTCCAGAAGTTAAGGTAATGTTCTGGGGAGTTCGAGGCTCTGCTCCTTGTGCCAATAAAGAAAACATGATTTATGGAGGAAACACAACCTGCGTACAACTCCAATTGCCAAATACAGAAAATTATTTAATTTTAGATAGTGGATCTGGAATTCGCAATTTAGGTAGTAGTATAATGGCTAAGAAAAAACATGCCGAGGGTCAGATTTTCATCACTCATCCGCATTGGGATCATATTCAAGGCTTTCCATTTTTCAAACCGTTTTATGTTCCGGATAATAAATTCACGGTTCATTTGCCACAACAGTTAGGTGGCGATTGTCGCGATGTATTAGCCGGACAAATGACTTACACTTATTTCCCTGTAACTCCAGAAATGTTAATGGCTGATATCCAATATGAGACTCAGAGTTATCATTTACAGCAATATGACGGGTATAAAATTGAATTTATGCTATCGAATCATCCGGTAGCAACAGCAATTTATAAAGTTCATGTTGGGGGCAAAAAAATTGTATTTTGCCCCGATAATGAATTAGTACCTGCTTCAAATGGAGTTAGGAATTCCTTTTATGACCACTTGTTGGAGTTTTTTGATGGAGCAGACTTACTCATTCATGATGCTCAATATTCACGAGAAACCTATCCAAGTAGACGAAATTGGGGACATTCTGCATGGGAAGAAGCAGTTGAACTTGCGGCAAAAACAAATGTTAAGCATTTATATTTAACCCATCACGACCCCGACTCTTCCGACAATTATTTAGCAAAACTTGACTCTGAGTTAAAATCTTATGCTTCGCATTTTGAATCTGTTCAATTTGCAAAAGAGGGCGAATTCGCTCGTATTAAGATTAACAGCGATAGTTAAAAAGAAGCAGCCCCTTACAATGTAAGATTGTAGAAAAGAACCTACTTAAACAAAAAAAGCTGATTTGTCTATGACGAATCAGCTTTTTTTATACTTAGAAAAGAATTTAATTAATCAATCATGTTAACTTCAATTCCGAAAACTGATTTTAAAATAGATTGAGCATTTTTGTCTTTAGACTGCATCACTCTATGTTGTAAATTTGTAATTAAATCAGGTGTAGCTTCTTCGAAAGCTAGAGCTTTAGCAGCATCCTTAGTAGTAGTTCTAACGATTAAATTAAGTTCATCAGCACGAATAATACTATAAACACCATCTTCGTTTAATGCGTGTTTTCTACGTTCTTCATATTCACCAAAAACTCGTGGGAAATCAACCGAATCTACGGCATGAGTGATTATGGTAACATCAGATGGGCCTTCAGAAGAAAGTGGAATCTGACATAAGTAAAAATATTTTTCCTGAAATACAGCCATTTTTGTAATCTTTAAGTTATTTTTTTCAGGCGAATATAACTGTTTCAACACCGAATACCAAGAAAATTGACGTATCATTCTAATCAAATGAAACTCAAACTGATTGTTAGTTTTTCAATACTTTACCCATTAAAGTTTAAAAAGTCAGTATTTTACTAGCTTTAAAATTTCAGATAATAATCTATGGAACCCAATTATAGTATTTCAGCAAGTAAAGCACTTCGCCGCTTTTTATTCATTTTATTAGGATTATTTGCACTTCAATTTCCTTTGCATGCACAACAAACACCTGACGATTCAGGGATGTGGCT
>Ga0102814_10000885_pt1 | contig 21409 bp, 22 predicted proteins | sample ColrivemetaGS741_FD_79112 | JGI IMG/M metagenome (GOLD analysis project Ga0102814, IMG submission 79112) | Estuarine microbial communities from the Columbia River estuary - Flood tide ETM metaG S.741 | ecosystem: Environmental > Aquatic > Marine > Intertidal zone > Estuary | place: USA...
ATCCAACCAAGAATAGCTTCTCGCTTTCTAGAGAAGTGCAAAGTGTCCGTGTGTTTGACATTACAGGAAAGCAAGTAAAACAGTTTGCTGAAAATACGCTAAAAAACAATGTATTCTCGGTAACTGATTTAACATCTGGAATTTACGTTGTAAGAATCCAAGATTCTAAAAACAACGTAGAAACCAAAAAACTAATTATTAACAATTACTAATTAGAAAAACATGAAAAAAAATTATTTTAAAATTTTGGGAGGATTGTTTCTAACGCTTTTTATTAGCGTACAATCTTTTGCTCAATTAGGAACAACAACATTTAACACTGCAAGTGATAATGCAAGTACAACTAATTATCCAGGAGCTTCATGGAGCGATGGCAGTAATGGAGGAACAGGTTTTGGTGTTTGGTCTTTTGGACAAGGTGCCAGTAATGCAGGGAGATATATTGGTGGAACACCGCAAGGAGATCCAAGTTTTGGACTATATTCTGAAAATAGTAGTTTTTCTTATGCTCAAAGAGCCCTGTTATCAGATTTAAAAAGAGGAGAAAGTATTTCGTTTGATATAGGAGTAACAGGTATAAATTCAGGAGGTGAAGTTTTTATTCAACTTATGGATAATAACATTCCGGTATTCACTTTAAAGTTTAGTGGAGGACAATCTAGTTGGGAAATTAACGATGGTGGCTCTGATTTTGGAATTAGTCAAGGTTTTTCTACTACATTATCATTCTCATTTACTTACCTTGAGAACGGTAATTACTCATATACTTTCGGATCTGCCAATGGAACTGATTTTAATCCCAACAATACTATTTCTGGAATTGATGCAATAAAGTTTCAATCTGAAAATCAAGGTGGAGGAGAAAATTTTGGGTTTAATAATTTAAAAATTGACAGTAAATACACAATCAACAATAATTCATCTGTTAATATAACTTCACCTACAACAGCTCCATATTTACAAGTTGAGTCTGGAAGTACAGTTACTGTTGCGTCTGCAAATGCATTAACCATTAGCGGAAATTTAACAAATAATGGAACAGTTACCTTAAACTCTGGAAGTTCATTAATCGTAAACGGAACATCAACTGGAAACGTAACTTATACTAGAAACTTACCAACATCAAACTGGTATTTGGTTTCTTCTCCAGTTTTAGGACAAGCCTATAATGATGCGTATGTAACTGCAAATGGAATTGACTCTGGAACAGGTTCTAACAGAGGAATTGCAACTTATACAACTTCAAGCAATCAATGGGCTTATTTACAAGCAGCAAGTGATGGAACTTTTAATAACGGCCAAGGGTATTCAGTAAAAAGAACTACAACTGGTGATATTTCTTTCACAGGAACAATCAACACTGCTAATGTTTCTGTTGCTGTTTCTAACGGTTTTAATTTAGTTGGTAATCCTTTTACTGCTTCATTAAATCTTGGAGATTTCTTTGTCGATAATGGTGCTGCTGGTGCAATTTCTGGTGCACAAACTTGGTTTTGGAATGGATCAAGTTATGATGTTAAAACTTCTGGTAATCATGGAACTTTCGAAATTGCACCGGGACAAGGATTCTTTGTAAATGCTGCAGGAGGTGGAAACCTTACTTTTAATATATCTAGCGTAAGCCATGCAACAGCTGTATTTCAAAAAACAAATCCAAGACCAGAAATAACATTAACCTTAACTGAGGGTTCAGATACTAGAAATGCATATATCTACTATGTTAATGGTACAACAATAGATTACGATTTAGGGTACGATGGTAATTTATTTGGTGGAGTAAGTCATTCTTTAGCTGTTTATTCTCATTTAGTAAATAACGATAATGGTAATAAATATCAGCTACAATCATTACCTGACTCAAATTATGAAAATATGGTTATTCCAATTGGTATAATAGCTGCTGCTGGAAAAGAAATCACTTTTACTGCAGAGGCACTAAATTTACCTAACGATTTGAAAGTATATTTAGAGGACAGATTGACAAATACTGTAACACGTTTAGACGAAGCAAATACTTCTTACAAAGTAACCTTAAACGATGCTTTAAACGGAACAGGACGTTTCTTTTTACACACAAAAGCTTCAGGAGTATTGAGTACGGATGAGTTGGATTTGAGCAATACAAGCGTTTATGCTACAGCTAACAATACCTTAAGAGTAATTAGATTGCCTTCAGGAAACGCTACAGTAAAAGTGTTCACAATTTTAGGAAAACAAGTGGTACAAACTAATTTCAGTTCAACAGGTTCTTATGACGTTTCATTGCCAAAATTAGCAACAGGAATGTATATTGTACAGTTAGAAACTGCTACAGGTAAGTTAAACAAAAAAATTTTTTTAGAATAAGTATTCACCTTCTCAATTAGAAAAACATCATGAAAAATCAAGGTAAAAACACAGTAAAAATCACACGTAAAGAAGCTATCAAAAAAATAGGGAATTACGGAAAATATGCTGCTCTAACTGCTATAGGAACCTACTTAATTTTAAGTCCTAAAAAAGCGCAGGCACAGAGTCCAGCAGCGCCAGGAACTGGATTTTAATATCAATAAATTTAGTGTAGTGTGTAAACAAAAGAGCTGCTATTTAAGCAGCTCTTTTAATTTTACAATCGTAAAATCTATCTCTTCTTTGGTGGTGAATTTTGAAAATGAAAATCGAATTGAAGTTTCGTTTGCTTGTTCATCAGTCAAAATTTCAGCTAATACATGTGATCCTTTATTGCTTCCACTTTGGCAAGCTGAACCTCCAGAAACGGCAATTCCTGCCATATCTAAACTGAATAGTAATAAGTCGTTTTTTACAGGAAAACGGACATTTAAAATAGTGTACGTACTTTTTTCTAGGTCTGATGAAGTTCCATTAAAAGCGATGTTTTTAAAATGATGCTGCAACTCATCAATAAAATATTTTTTAATGACATTGATATGGTTTTTATCATTCTCTAGGTTATTACACGCTATTTCTAGGGCTTTTTCCATGCCTAAAATTCCATGCACATTTTCCGTACTAGACCTTGCTCCTTTTTCTTGATTTCCACCATAAAAAAGAGGTATAATGGTAAAACCTTTTTTAAAATACGCAAAACCAACGCCTTTGGGCCCATGAAATTTATGGGCACTTGCTACCAAAAAATCAATGGGAGTTTGTTGCAAATCAATATGATAATGCCCCACTGCTTGTACAGCATCTGAATGAAAGAGTGCATGGTACTTGTCAGATAATTCACACACCGCATCTGTTGATAGTAGGTTTCCGATTTCATTGTTGATGAGCATCAAACTGATCAACGTTTTTTTATCAGAAGCTGCAAGAAGGGTTTCTAAATGATATAAATCAATATTTCCATGAACATCTAGTTGAACAAAATCCAATTGAATTTCGTGTGTTTTTTCTAAAAATTCGCAGGTATGTAATACTGCATGATGCTCAATTTTTGAAGTAATAATTCGTTGAACTCCCAAATTAAAAACAGCGTTTTGAAGAATTAAATTATCAGCTTCTGTACCTCCTGAAGTAAAAATAATTTCGCTTGCAGAAACATTAAAGCGTTTTGCAATATTTTTTCTAGCAGTTTCAATCGCCGATTTTGCTTTCCGACCAAATTGATGTGTTGAAGAGGGATTGCCAAAATTTTCTAAAGACGCTTCATGCATCACTGATAAAACTTCAGCATCAATCATTGTAGTTGCAGCATTGTCTAAATAAATCATTTTCATTGTGTAAAAATACAGTTTACAAATTAAAAATTACCATTTTGAAAAACAACTACTTCAGTGGCTCCCAAACCATATTTTTTGTAAGAAGCATCGTAAAAACGAACAGGATATTTTTGAAATAAGCGCACTAATTCCGATTTTAAAACCCCTTCTCCTACTCCATGAATAAATACAACTTTCGGAATTCTTTTAGAAATCGCGTATTCTAATTTTCGTTTCGCAGTATCTAATTGCAAATTCAACATATCGAAATTATCCATTCCTCTTGTTGAGTTTACCAATTGATTGATATGCAAATCAACTTCAAAAATAACTTCGTTTTTATCTTTTTTAAACGCACTTTTTTTATCGGGTTGAGATGCAATTTTTTCTTTTAACAACTGATGATTGATATCTGAAAATTTAGAAAGTTCATGTTGGTCTTTTTCAATTTTAACTAATTCTGATTTCAAAAAAGTCAAAATCATTCCATCGTCTGTTTTAACAGTAATATTTTCTCCCTCAATTTTTACCACGCTGCCTTTTAAAACATCATCTAAAACTGCTACTTTATTTCCAATTTCTAAACGCATTCTTAACCTTTACTTAATTTAAAATGAACTGTTAATGATTTAATTTTGTACAAAAATAACAAGATGCTGAAGACTAAATCTGTTTCTGCAAAAAACTTCTTCGAAAAATCATCGAAAAAAATTTTAATAACTGAAGATAGAAAAAATTACTTGCTAAAAATTGCAGAAACAATTGCCAAAGAATATGCAAAAAACGAAGTTGTTAACCTTACTTTCATTTGTTCTCAAAACTCCAGAAGAAGTCAGTTAGCACAAGTTTGGGGATTTTTTGCCGCTAGTTATTTCAAGTTAAACATCCTCTCATTTTCTGGCGGAATTGAAATTACTTCATTTAATAGAAGTACTATAAAAACATTACAAAAAGCAGGATTTTACTTTCAATTGTCTGATTTTTCACATCAAAATCCGAAGTATGAAATTTCATTTGATGGTACAAAAAAACATATTATTGGCTATTCTAAATTGATTGAACATCCTGAAAATCCATCGAATTTTATAGCAATAACTACTTGTTCAAATGTAGATACAAATTGCGCTTGTATTGGCGCAAACTATTGTTTTCAATTGCCTATTGAAGACCCAAAACGCAGTGATGGAACTTTGTTACAAGAGGAGAGATATATGGAAATTAACAGGCAAATTTCAGGTGAAATCTATTTTATTTTTCATGAAGTTAGACAAAAATTAAAAATAACATCATTGCTTAATGGCCAATATATTTAATTGTTGACGTAAAATTCTAATCTTAATCATTTGAGAATTTACTATAACTTATATCTCAATACTTTTATCATACGGAATCATTTTTAAAATATGATTGATTACGTTGATTCTTGCATCTGTTTTTCTATTCGCACGTATTATTTTCCAGGGAGAAATTGTAGTATTTGTCCTAGCAAACATGGCATTTTTATACGCAGTATATTGATCCCACAATTCTTGTGCTTTTTCATCTAATTTAGTCATTTTCCACTGTTTTAATGGATCTTTTTTGATGTCAGCAAAACGTTTTGCTTGTTCCGTTTTTGAGATTGACATGTAAATTTTTACTAAGTGAATACCAGATTCTAAAATCATTCTCTCGAAATCATTTACCTGACTCATAAAAATTTCATACTCTTCTTGGGTACAAAATCCGTTTACAGGCTCTACAACTGCCCTGTTATACCAACTTCTGTCAAAAAAAACCATTTCACCAGCCTTTGGAAATTGCTCCACATAACGTTGAAAATACCATTGAGATTCCTCGTCTTTTGATGGTTTTGGCAAGGCTACTATTCGCATGTGACGTGGATTGATTCGTTCAGTAACACGTCTAATAGCACCTCCTTTTCCTGCAGCATCTCTACCTTGAAAAACAATGATAATTCGTTCGTCATTATTGATTACCCAAGTTTGAAGGCGAATCAATTCTGCTTGTAGTTTTTCGATTTTCTTCTGATAATCAATATATCTCAGTGCCTTTTCAACATTGTAAGGCTCTTTTAAAAGCAAAGCTAAAAAACCTTTTTTAGTATTTATCCTTCTTAATTCCTCTTCTGTTAGATGTAGATTCATACGATTAATCTATTTGATGAATATTAGATCGAAAATAACGCATCACCACATTTGGATCTGGAGTAAGTACTGTCCCTGCCTGTGATTTTCCTTCGTAATTAAATTGCGACAAAACATGTCTCATAGCCTCTAATCTAGCTACCTTTTTATTATTGGTTTTGATAATCATCCAAGGACTGTAGGTTGTGTGTGTTTTTGAAAACATTTCGGCTTTGTATTCTGTGTATTTATCCCATAAAACCTGGCCTTGTTTATCAACAGGACTAAATTTCCAACGCTTTAATGGATTTTCTTTTCTAGCTTCAAAGCGTTTTAACTGTTCTTCTTTTGTTATAGACAACCAAAATTTAATAATAACAACTCCGTCTTCATACATCATATGCTCAAATTCAGGTACTTGCAACAAAAAATTTCTATACTGATTTTCTGAACAAAAACCCATCACTGGCTCAACAACGGCTCTGTTATACCAACTTCTATCAAAAAATACTATTTCACCAGGATTGGGTAATTCTTTGATATATCGTTGAAAATACCATTGCCCTTTTTCAATATCAGTAGGTTTATTTAATGCAACCAATCTACTAGACCTTGGATTAAGATGTTCCATAAAACGTCTGATATTCCCTCCTTTTCCAGCAGCATCTCTTCCTTCAAAAATAACAGCAACTCTCATATTATAATTCGAAATATGACGTTGCAATTTTACCAACTCTATTTGTAACAAACGTAGTTCATTTTCGTATGAGAGTGCTTCTAGAACTTTGGCATAAGAAATGTTTTTATCTTTTATTTTGGCAAGTAATTCTCTGTTATTTTTTATGTTTTGAAAATCTTCAACGGATAGCGTTTCTTTAATAATCATTGAGTTCATTTAATAGCACTAAAATAAACCTTTTTTTGATAATTGTGTTAAAAAAGAATGATTTTACATCTGTTGATTTATATTTGTGTTTTATGAAAAAAAATCTGCTTCTTTTAACATTTTTTAATGTATTTTGGATCTTTTCTCAACAAAAATTTTCAAAAGAAATTAGCTTTATCAATGACAACGATCTGTATGTTTCTGTTGTTAGAGATCGATATTACACAAATGGAATGTTTTTAAACTACAGATATTTGTCAGAAACCAAAAAAGAATTTGTAGAAAAAAAAATTTTTCAATGGCAAATTGGTCATAAAATGTACACACCAAATAGACCAAATGTAACTTCAATTGATGAACATGACAGACCTTTTGCAGGATATTTATATGGTAATTTCGGAATTACAAATGTCTATAAAACCAACAAAATTCTAACTACTTCAATTGATATTGGTGTTATTGGAGAAAATGCATTTAGCAAAGAAATTCAAGATTTCATTCACAAATTATATGGTTTTAAATTAGGCACTGGATGGGAATATCAGATAAAAAATGCATTTGGAATTAATTTTAGAGCAGAATATATCTCTTATATTGGTAAAGATTCCTCAGGAATGTATGATGTTTCATGGGTAAATACAGTAAATTTCGGGACTGTTTTTACAGATATTTCTACTGGATTGTATAGCAGAATTGGTTTGAAGCCTTTGCAAAAACTAGCCAATTCTATTGCTTTTAAAACCAATTTAAATAACGAAAATACGAATGATGTCAGAGAAATTGAATCTTTTCTAGTTATCAAACCAACTGTTAGCTATGCCTTTTATGACGCTACTATTCAAGGAAGTTTTTTAAATGCAGGAAGTCTAGTTACCAAAGAATTGATTCCAATGGTTTTTAACCTTGAAATCGGAATTAAATTTACCGCAAATAGATTCCATTTTGGGTATATTTTTAATTACAACACAAGTCAATCTGAGGACTTAAGGTATACGTATGGCAATAAATTTGGGACAATTGCCATTCATTATTTATTACATTAACTTGAAAAAAATTCGTCTTTAAAGCCAATCAAATATAATTTTTCTTGAGCTCTCGTAATTGCTGTGTATAACCATCTATAATATTCTTTTGAAACGCCATTAGGCAAATAAGGTTGCTCCACAAAAACAGTTTTCCATTGTCCTCCTTGAGATTTATGACAAGTTATGGCATATGAAAATTTGACTTGCAACGCATTGAAATATGGATTTTTTTTGATTGCCAGTAATTGTTTGTAATTGGAAGTTTCCTCTGCATAATCCTCTCTTATAGCTTGGTATAATTTATTGGACTCTTCATATGTCAATGATGGACTTTCGCTTGTCAAGGTGTCTAAAAGTAAAACCGTTTCAAAAGGAACCATTTCTGGATAATCAATCATTCTGAGTGTAACTTCAGCAAATGAAAATCCATAAATCTCTTTGATGGAAAAAATACGCAACACTTCACAAATATCCCCATTCGCAATAAAACCTGCTTGAGAAATTTCATCGAGCCAAAAATAATTATTCTTAACAATCATGATGTAATCTCCTGTTGAAATCATATTTTCTTGACCTCGAATTTGCATTCGAATTTGCCTATTGTATTCATTTGCACGCTTATTTGACCTAACAATAAACGCAGTATCTTCTACTCCATTTGAATTATAAGCGTCCAAAATAGCATCTTCAATCTCATAACCATCTTCCAATCTTTTGATATCAGGAAATTTTATTTGAAATTGAAATGGATTGCCATCATTTTGAATTAATTTTCGCAATTGAGTTGCATTGAACAAAACTCCTGAATTTTCATGTTGACGCATTACTTCATCCAGCTCTATTTCTTTGACATCCTTAAAATAATGTTTGGTTAAAATATCTGAATCTAAAGCAGGACTCATAGTCAATTTTACTGGTGGAAGTTGAGCAGTATCTCCAACAAAGATCAATTTGCAGTTTTTACCTGAATAAACATACGAAATCAAATCATCTAATAATGAGGAGCTTTCAAACGAATTTTGATGTTGTTTTTCATCAGGAATCATAGAAGCTTCATCAACTATAAAAAAAGTATTGGTATGTTTATTGGGCTGTAATACAAATGAAAGAGACCCATTAGATTGTTTTTTTGGAAAATAAATTTTTTTATGAATCGTAAATGCGGGTCGTTGTGAGTAAACCGAAATCACTTTTGCGGCTCTTCCTGTTGGCGCCAATAAAACTGCTTTTTTTCCTGCAAATTGGAGGGTATTTACAAAAGTACTGATGACAGTTGTTTTACCTGTCCCTGCATATCCTTTTAACAAAAAAAGACTTTCCTTATCGGTTTCAAAAATAAATATACTTAATAATTTTAGCATAACATCTTGCTTTTCTGTTGCCAAAAAAGGAAAATTTGCATGCAATTGTTTGTAAAAATCTATGGGTTTTTGAATCATAAAAAATATAATTTAACAAAGATACCTTTCTTTACAAATAAATGTTTTTATGATTAAAAAAAATTTGTAGATTTGCCTTATTACTATTAAAAATAAAATAAAATGAGTTTATTACTAATGATTATAGGAGCTGTCTTAGTAGCTGTTCTTCTTGCTTTTGCAATTGTTAAATATCTTCCATTAAACTTCCGTTGGATTCCTTCAATTATACTGTTAGTTATAGCAGTTTTCTTAGGATTTAAAATCTATGGAGGTATTATGGAACCAATTCAATTTAACAAAGAAAAAGTTAAAAAATATTCGCCAGTTGTAGAGAATTTAAAAATGATCAGAGATGGAGAAATTAAATTCTACGAAAAATATGGAAGTTACACCAATAATAAAGAATTGTTAATTGCTTTCATTGAACAAGCTAAACTTGCCATAACTGAAACTAGAACAATCGTAGAAAAAGAAAACAGAGGTGGTGGAATTATTGTAGATGTTGAAAGAAGAGTAACAGATACCATTGGATATGAACCTGTTTTAAAATATTTTGAAGGTCGTGATTATAAAAACATGTTTAAAGTTCCTGGAGTCGAAGGCATAGAATTTGAATTAGAAGTTGCAAAAGTTGAAAAAGTGCAAGGACTGATCGTCCCTACTTTTATGGCTAAAACTTCCAAAACAGCAATTTTAGCAGGCATGAATGAATCTTTGGTAAAACAAGAATTAGAAGCAATAGAAACCGATCAAATTAAAGGTGAATACGTTTCTGTAGGTTCTTTAGATGAAGTAACAACCGGAGGAAACTGGCCACCATCTTACGATAAACCAAGTGAAAAAAAGCAGCAATAACATATCTTTAAAAAACACTGACAATAAGATATTATCCATCCAATTTAGTTTGGATGGATTTTCTTTTTGTGTTTCAGATTTGTTTTCAAAAGAAATTAGCTACTTTGCTAATTATACTTTTGATGAAACTGTCAATTCATTGGAAGATTTGTTAGAAAAAATAAAAACAATTTTTAACGAAGACCCTATTTTACACTATGAATTCAGTGAAGTTTTTGTCATTCATCAAAATAGCCTAAATACGCTTATTCCAGATGCATATTTTGATGAGGACTCGCTAAACTCTTATCTTGAGCTCAATATCAAAACCTTGCAAACAGATTTAATAACTTTTGATACTATTGCCGAGATTGAAGCAAAAAATGTATATGTTCCTTATGTAAACATCAATAATTATTTATTTCAAAACTTTGGTGAATTTGAGTACAAGCATCATACTACAATTCTCTTAGAAAAATTGATCCAAAAAAATGAGATTGAAGAGAAAGTGATGTTTGTGAATGTTTTTAAAAACACGTTTGATATTGTGGTTTTAGAAAATAAAAATTTGATTCTAAGTAACTCATTTTCATACCAAACTAAGGAAGATTTCATTTATTATATTCTCTTTGTGGCAGAACAATTACAATTAAATAACGAAGAATTCAAATTGTATTTTACTGGAGAAATAACTTTCGAGTCTGAGATATATAAAATTGTATATACGTACATTAAAAATGTATTTTTTCTTGAAAGCTCTCAAGCTATTTTTAAAGAATTAGATGCCGAAAAACATTCAAATTCCATTTTATTAGGATGAGAATTATATCAGGAAAACACAAAGGAAGACGTTTACAAGCTCCTAAAAACTTGCCAGTTCGCCCAACAACAGATATGGCGAAAGAAGGTTTGTTCAATATTTTAAACAACCATTTTTATTTTGATGCGATTACAATAATTGATTTATTCGCTGGAACTGGAAATATCAGTTATGAATTTGCGTCAAGAGGAAGTAAAAACATAGTTGCAGTTGACGAAAATTACAATTGCATAAAATACATCAATAGTATTTCTAAAGAGCTTAATTTTGACATCAACAGTTTTAAAAGTGATGTATACTCGTTTTTAGAAAAAACCACTTTGCAAGCTGATATTATTTTTGCTGATCCACCATATCATTTTGAAATTGAAAAATTCCTACAAATTGTTAATCTAGTTTTTGAAAAAGAATTGATTGCTGTTGATGGATTGTTAATTATAGAACATTCAAAAAACACGGACCTATCTCATCACAAAAACCATAGTTATGACAAAAGATATGGAGGAAATGTATTTAGTTTTTTTGAATATAAAAACGAAGAAGAATCTTTATAAAAGTGAATTTATAATTTCTGAAACTGTAATTCCTTCAGCTTCTGCTTTGTAATTCTTAACAATTCTGTGTGACAAAATCGGAATTGCAACAGCTTTTACATCCTCAATATCTGGAGAATACTTACCTCGAACTGCAGCATGCGCTTTCGCTGCTAAAACTAAATTTTGTGAAGCTCTTGGTCCTGCACCCCAATCCAAATAATTTTTGACCATTTCTGTAGCTTCAGCAGATTTAGGTCTTGTCTTTCCAACCAACCTTACTGCATATTCAACAACGTTGTTAGTCACAGGAATTTTTCGAATTAATTGCTGAATTTCAATAATTTCTGGTCCTGAAAAAATAGGATTCAATTGTTGATTTTGATTGCTTGTTGTGTTGAAAACCACTGCCACTTCTTCTTGGAAAGAGGGGTATTCTAAATTAATAGAAAACATAAAACGGTCTAACTGTGCTTCTGGCAAAGGATAGGTACCTTCTTGTTCTATGGGATTTTGAGTTGCCAATACAAAAAAAGGCAACTCTAATTTGTAATGATTTCCTGAAACAGTTACTGAGCGCTCTTGCATTGCTTCCAACAAAGCTGCTTGCGTTTTAGGTGGCGTTCTATTGATTTCATCCGCTAGAATAATATTGGAAAAAACAGGCCCTTTTATGAATGTAAATTGCCTATTCTGGTCTAAAATTTCACTTCCTAAAATATCTGAAGGCATTAAATCAGGCGTGAATTGGATGCGTTTAAAATGCAATCCTAAAGCTTCAGAAACAGTATTCACCAAAAGTGTTTTTGCCAATCCAGGAACACCAATCAACAAGGAATGTCCTCCACAAAAAATTGACAAAAGCGTAAAGTTTACTGCATCTTTTTGTCCAATAATTACTTTTCCTATTTCCGTTTGTAATGATTGGTATTTTTTTACCAAATCATTTACAGCTTCCACGTCTGACATTAGTTAGCAGTTTCTTTTTTCCAGTTTTTTTCAAACGTACATTTATTGTGAATTTCAGACAATTTAATATACGTGTCTTTTATTTTTTCTTTAGACCATTTGGTAATCACTTCTTCTTTCTTTTTCATCAAAGCCAATTCTTGAATTTTCACATAATCTTGCACCAAATCTGCAACATGAGTATCTGTTCTCTCTCTCATCAACATAAATTTGAACATTTTTATACCACTTTGATCTTGATCGAAAAATACATCTGTGTATTCTCCTTTTTTCAATTCAGCAACTCTTCCATACAAATCTGGATCCATTCTTGTCAAATCAAATTTTGATTCTCCATTGTATGGATTTGTAATCAATCCTCCATCATTTTTAGTATCATCGTCCTGAGAATATTGTTTTACAGCTTCTTCAAAAGTAATTTTACCATCCAAAATATCTTGTTTAACTTGATCAGCTTTGATTTTTGTATCTTTTATCAATTGATCTGAAACATTTGGTCGCATTAAAATGTGTGATGCAACACGTTTATTTCCTCTAATTTCATGCAATTGCATGATGTGATATCCAAAATCTGATTTGAAAGGTTTTGAGACCTGATCAATATCCAAACTAAATGCTGTTTCTTTAAATTCTTTGATAAAAGGAGATTCTTTAGTTACTTCATATTCTCCTCCATTACTGGTAACACCTGGATCTTCAGAATTGATAATTGCTTTCATTTTAAAATTTGCTCCTTCTTCAATTTGAGTCTTTAGTTCATTCAGTTTTTCAATGATACGATCATCTTCTTCTTGTGAAGGAATTGCTTTAAAAACAATTTGGGCAATTTCTACTTCTGCAGGAATTTCTGGCAATTCGCCTTTATCTTTTAGTCCGTTAAAATACAAACGAACTTCTTCAGGTGTTACATCAACTTTTTCAGTAATTTTTGCTTGTTCTCTTTGGATAAGCAAATTGTCTTTTTCAACAGTGTAGATTTCATTTTTTAAATCTTCAATACTATTAAAACCATACGCTTTTATTACTTTGTCAACAGAACCAAATTCTTGAGTAAAGTAGGCTATATTCCTATCAACATTTGCTGTAATTTCAGCATCAGAAACCGTAACACTATCCACAACCGCATGATGAGATAATAGCTTTTGCTGCATTAATTCTTCTAACATTTCACAGTCAGAAATTTTAATTTTCCCTTCCGATCTTTTTTCGATTTCTTGCTTGAACTTATCAATATCAGAATTTAGAACAATGTTTTTACCAATAACTACGGCAACTCCATCAATTTTTACTTTTTGAGCAAAACTTGTAAAACTAGCAAATACTAAGAAAAAGAGGAATATAATTAAATTAATACGTTTTAAAATTGTTGTTTTTTGTAGCATCTTGTAATATTATTTTTTCTATGTCTTTAATCAATTCTATTTTGCGTCTGTGCAAAATCATTTGTTTTATTTGCGGCTTTATGTAACTCAATGGTGCTGTTTCATTTCGGACCAAAACGTTATTAATGGAAATCAAATATAAACCTATTGAATCTTGTTTTTCAAGATATTTGGTTTTATTTAACAAAATATCTCTCGAAAATGGCAAAATTGCAGAAACTTTATCAACTGAAGTCCAAATATCCGTATTAAATTGAAATTGTTTGAAGCTTAATTGTTGTTTTTGCAACGATTCTAAATCATCAATTCTTTCGGATCTAAAAAGCCGAATCAATTCTTTTTTATTAACCACTTTATGATCAAAATGAAGGTATTTTATTTTGATTAAATCTTCATTCAACTTAAAATTCTCTTTGTTGATCTGATAAAATTCATCAATTTCAGTTGAATAAATTATTGTATCCAATTGTTGGTTAATCAACATTTCTTTGTAGTTATTAATCAACAAACTTTCTCGGTAATCATTGACTAATTTATTTATTTCATTGGTAGTTTCTAAAGAACTATTTTTTTCTGCTTTTGATAATAAAAGTTGTTTTAAAGCCCAATTGTTAATGAAACTTCTTACCAAAAGTGTACTGTCATTTTTAGTGTAATTTTCTGGTAAAATGGATTTGATATCGTCTCTAAACAATTTTTGAGTTTTTACGATCGCAACAATTCCCTCCTCTTCTTCCTCTTTACTGCGAAAATCAAAGTAATCGCAAGAAATAAAAAAAAGTGTTCCCAAAAATAAAAACAACAACTTTTTCACTATTTTTTATTATAAAATTTGATTAAATTTTTTAACTGTTTGTTATAAATTGTGATGATAACATTCCTTCTCAATTCATCAATCCAAGTGTTTTCTAAGAAGTTTTGATAATCATTCATTACTTCTCCTTTTACTTTGGTAAGATCATCAGAGCTGTATTTGTTGCTATTTTCATCAAAATACGTTTTCAAAGCCAAAGAATCTTTGGTTGTTTTTTCCCAAATAGTTTGTTGCATCAACTCAAATAACAACAATCCATCTTTATATTCTTGAAGTGTTGATGCAAATTCAGGTTCTAATTTTTCTAAATTTTCTTTGTAATAATTTAATATTTCTTCGTTTTTAAAATCTTCATACATTTCAAAAACAGCTTTTCCTTTTTTATTTTTGATAAAATTTATGAATTTTTCTTGAGAAATAGTTCGTTCATTTATTTTTAAAATTTCTGTTTGAAGAGAATCTGTAGCTATGTTTCTGAAGTTTTTTAAATCAAAAATTGATTTTGCTGATTCGTTTTCAGTAATGGTATATTTCTTTTTCAACTTTTGAATAACTGCCATTTGAGACAGTTGAGCTCTTTCATCAGAACGAACTTTTTGAAGCAATTCTGGTTGTAAATTTTCAAAAGAATCAATAGGATATTTTTTAATCAGACAAACAATATGCCAACCAAATTGAGTTTTAAATGGCTTTGAATAAGTGTCTTCTTTTTCCAAACCAAAAGCAGCATCTTCAAACGGTTTTACCATAACGCCTGTTCCGAATTTACGTAAAATACCCCCTTTAGATTTTGTGCCTTCATCATCAGAATATTCTCTTGCTAAGGTTTTAAATTGTTGATCTTTCTGAAGTTTGTCATACACTTCATTAATTAATCTCTCCCCTTTTTCGGTTTTATCAGTTATTAAAATATGAGCAACCTCAACTTCTCCTTTTGATTTTCTGATAGAATCAACTTTCAAAATATGATATCCAAAACGTGTTTTAAAAGGTGTTGAAACTTCGCCAACTTTAGTTTTATAAGCTGCATCTTCAAAAGGAAATACCATTCTGAATGCAGAAAAATAACCTAAATTACCTTTATTTCCTAATCTTCCATTTATAGAATCTCCTTTTGCTGAAGGATCTTCAGAAAACGCTACTGCAGTCTTTTCAAAATCTTCGCCTTTCAGAATTTTTTGGCGAATATGATTGATTTTATTAAAAGCCTCTAAAGTATCTTTAGGAGTAGCAACTGATGGAGTTCTTACCAAAATATGTTTTGCTTTAACTTCGTTTTTGGTTCTAAAATAAGCATCTTTGACCATAGAATTTATAAACGCAGTATCCTGTAAATAAGGTAAAGAAAGTTGATTTCTGTATGTTTCAATTTCTTTTATATAAGAAGGTAAAGTGTCTAATTTCAAACGATATGCTTCTTTTACTTTCAAGCGATAATTGATATATAGTTCGATATTTTTTTTAATATCTTTTTCTTCTTCATTATCAATCGCGTCTAAATTTTTTTCATAAACACGTCTAAAATCAGAAACAAGTACTTTTTCATTTCCAATAGTCATTAAAACTTTGTCTTTTTTTTGTGAAAAAGTAATTGATGAAACACTCAATAATGCAATTAATAGCCTTTTTTTCATAAAATTATAGTGAAATTATACCTTTAATTTTTTCTGCTTTTTGATAATATGATATAATAGTGGTAGCATTTTCAACATTTAACACGATGGAAACACTGACATATTTTCCTGTTTTTGATTTTTTAGTATTGATAACAGCTCCATTATTATTGAACAAATTTTTAACTTCATCTACTTGATTATCAGTAGTTGGCACAATAAATTTAAACAAATAATCTGATGGAAATTGAGTAGTTTCCTCTAATTGCCATTGCAATTTTTTATAAAAAGCTTCTTTACCATCCATTTATTAACGAAATCTTTGTTTCAAATAGCAAAGCACAAAATTACATTAAAAACTTAGTTTTACAGTACTAATGGATTATTTTTGTGAATTCAAATAAAATCGACCTCAAAAGTAATTAAGACACTAAAAAAATGCAAGAAAAACAACATAAAATTGTGTTAATTGGTGGGCCTTCAACCGGCAAAACAACTATTTTAAAAGCACTTAAAGAAAAAGGATTTCATTGTTTTGAAGAAGTTTCAAGAGAAATTACTTCAAATGCTCAAAAAAACGGAATTGAACAACTTTTCTTGACAAATCCACTACTATTTAGTGAAATGCTCTTAGAGGGAAGAGAAAAACAATATCATGATGCTGAAAAATCATCAGAAAGTATTATTTTTTTTGACAGAGGAATTCCTGATATAAAAGCGTATTTGGAGTTTTTCAACACAAGATATCCCTCATTTTTTTCGGAAAAATGCATTTCATACAAATATGACTTCATTTTTCACTTTTCTCCTTGGGAAACAATTTATAAAACTGATAATGAGCGTTATGAATCATTTGAAGAATCTGTTTTAATTGATAAATTTATTGTAAAAACTTATACAAATTTAGGATATAAAATCATCAATATTCCTTTTGGAAAATTAGAAGAACGTGTTCAATTTATTGTTAATTATTTGAACAAGGAATCATGACTGATGCAAAAAAAATACTGAAAAAATATTGGAATTATGATGCATTTATTTCTCCGCAAGAAGAAATTGTAGAGGCTGTTCTGCATCAAAATGATGTCATTGCATTATTGCCAACTGGAGGGGGAAAATCGGTTTGTTTCCAAGTTCCTGCATTATTAAAAGAAGGAGTTTGCTTGGTAATTTCGCCATTGATTTCATTGATTCAAGATCAAGTTGAGAATTTAAAAAGCAGAGGAATTAGAGTAACTTCAATTCCATCAGGAGCCAATCAAAATGATATTTTAACCCTTTTTGACAATATCAAATTCGGAAATTATAAATTTTTATACATTTCTCCTGAACGTTTGCAAATGCCTTTGATTCAGGAAAAAATAAAACAATTAACCGTCAGTTTTGTTGCGGTTGATGAAGCGCATTGCATTTCAGAATGGGGACATGATTTTAGACCTTCATTTAGGAATATAAAAATATTAAGAGATCTTATACCAAATGTTCATTTTATAGCACTTACTGCCACTGCAAACCAGCGGGTATTATTGGATATTGAAAAAAGTTTAGAATTAAAAATCCCGAAAATATTCAAAAAAAGTTTTTTTAAAGAACATTTAGCTTATCAAATTTTTTCAGTAGAAGATAAATTATTGAAACTTCAGCAAATTTTTGAAAAGACAAAAAAACCCGCAATTGTTTATGTAAACTCAAGAAATAAAACGCAACAAATAGCACAATTTTTAAGTTCCAAAAACTTTAAAACCAGTTTTTATCACGGAGGATTGACAGCTAGTGAAAAAGAATTGGCATTCGAAAATTGGAAGTCAGAAAAAACGCCAATCATGGTTGCTACAAATGCATTTGGAATGGGGATAGATAAAGAAAATGTTGGTGTCGTCATTCATTTTGACATTCCATACAGCATCGAAAATTACATGCAAGAAGCTGGGAGAGCTGGAAGAAATAACCAAAAATCTTTTGCAGTTTTACTAAAAAATAACAATGATATTTCCAATCAAATTGAGCTCTCTAAAAAGTCACTTCCAAGCATTCAAGAGGTAAAAGAAATTCATAGAAAATTGTATCAATATTTTAGAATAGCCAATGGCGAAATTCCAGAAAATTTATTGGGATTTAACCTCTTAGAATTCTCGAGAATTTATAATTTTTCAGTAGCAAAAGTGGATGCTGTTTTGCGTATTTTAGCAAATAATTCAATCATTGAAATCACAAATACTTACAATAAAAAATCGAGTGTTATTTTTCATGAAACTAGTAAAAACCTGCATTTTTACGCTATCAATAATATCTATATAAAAAACTTTATTAATTCATTACTAAGATCTTATAGTGGTTTATTTGAACAAGAAGTTAAAATAGATGAATACCATCTTGCAAAGAAAAACAACAGCACTTCAAACCAAATTATTAGCTATTTAGAGCAGTTACAAAAAGATGAAATCATCACTTACAACAGTGTTAAAACAGATTCAGAAATTCGGTTTTTAGTACCAAGAGAAGATGACAAAACCATCAATCGATTTTCAAAAGAAATCACGCAATTCATCAAACAAAAAGAAAAAAAATCAACCGATTTTTTACACTTTATTCAAAATAATTCTATTTGTAGAAGTATACAAATTTTAGTTTATTTTAATGAAAAATCAATCAAAAAATGTGGCATTTGTGACGTTTGTTTATCCGAAAAAAAGACGCTAAAAAATGATATTGATTTAGAGATTTTAAACTTACTCCGACAAAAAGAAAAACTATCTTCTCAAGAAATTAACCAAATTTTAAACTTCCCTGAAAAAGACATTTTAGTACATTTACGTCGGTTAATTTCGGATAAAAAAATCAACATCAATCATCAAAATAAATATTACATAAACTAAAATCATGAATAGATTGCGCATCGTTTTTATGGGAACTCCATATTTTGCAACTTCAATTTTACAACACTTAATTGATAAAAATTTTGATGTGGTTGGAGTAGTAACTGCTGTGGACAAGCCTGCAGGAAGAGGATTAAAAATGAATGAATCCGCAGTTAAAATATATGCACAATCGCAAAACATTCCAATTTTACAACCAACAAATCTAAAGAACGAATCCTTTTTAACATCTTTAAAAAATTTCAACGCCGATATTCAAATTGTAGTTGCTTTTAGAATGTTGCCCAAAGAAGTTTGGAGCATGCCAAAAATGGGAACTTTCAATTTACATGCTTCTTTACTGCCTGAATATAGAGGTGCAGCCCCTATTCATTGGGCAATCATCAATGGTGAGACAAAAACAGGTGTAACTACTTTTTTTATTGATGATAAAATTGATACAGGTGAAATCATTTTAAAACGTGAAATTGAAATTTCTGGAAATGAAACAGTTGGAACATTACATGACAAATTGATGCATCTTGGCACAAATTTAGTGGCAGAAACTTTGAAATCTATTACAAATCAATCTGTAAAAACAACAAAACAACCTGATATCGAAGAAAAATTAGCTCCTAAATTAACTCCTGAAAACACGAAAATTGATTGGAGCGATACTTTAGAAAATATCTACAATAAGATTCGTGGATTGAATCCTTTTCCTGCCGCTTGGTCCATCATTCAAATGGATAATCGAGAAATTTCATCAAAAATTTATGCTGTTAATAAAGAAAAAATAGCACATTCTTTGGATTTTGGTACCATTGTGTCCAATAAAAAGGAAATGAAAGTTGCTGTTCAAAATGGTTTTATACACATATTAGAAATAAAACTTTCTGGAAAGCGTCAAATGGATATAAAAAACTTGTTAAACGGATTCACTTTTTCAAAAGACGCCAAAATGTTGTAAACCCTTTATTGATAAGCTTTTTATGATTTTTTTTAATTCCTAACTTGTTTATTAACATTTTAGGGCTATTTATTAACAAAAAGCCACTTTTTTGGGTGTCATATTTGCGTAAACCCTTAATCCTTCTATATTTGTTAAGCTTTTAAAAGCATAAAATAATATTCATTTAATTTAAAATTTATTTAACATGAACAAATCTGATTTAATCGATGCAATGGCTGCTGATGCAGGAATTTCTAAAGTTGCTGCTAAAGCTGCATTAGAGTCTTTTACTGACAATGTTACTGCTACTTTAAAAGGTGGTGGAAAAGTTGCCTTAGTTGGTTTTGGAACTTTTTCAGTTTCAAAAAGAGCTGCTAGAAGCGGAAGAAATCCTCAAACTGGAAAAACAATCCAAATCTCTGCAAAAAATGTAGCAAAATTCAAAGCTGGTGCTGGTTTAAGCGACGCTGTAAACTAATTTTTACATTTTTAAAAATTATAAAAACTCTCTTTTTAAGAGAGTTTTTTTTATTTTATTTTCTTTTTTATAAATTTACGGATGTCAGATTTTAAAAACCTAAAAGGGAAGTTGTTGATTGCTGAACCTTCTATATTAAATGATCACTCATTTAATAGAACAATTATTTTAATTACTGAACATACAGAAAAAAATTCAGTAGGTTTTATTTTAAACAGACCTTTCGCATATTTACTTAGTCATTTAATTCCTGAAATTTCAAAGGATTTCACCATTTATGAGGGGGGACCTTTAGAACAGGATAACTTATATTTTATTCACAAAGTAGGTGATTTAATTCCTGATAGTATTGAAATTGGCAATGGTATTTTTTGGGGAGGTAATTTCGAGTCGCTAAAGCATTCGATACAAAATGATTTGATTTCTAATAATGATATTCGCTTTTTCTTAGGATATTCGGGCTGGAGTAAAAATCAACTAAATCGCGAAATACGTTCAAAATCATGGTTCGTTTCAGAAAATAATCACGAAAATATCTTGTCTATAAATACCGAAACTATTTGGAGAGAAAAATTACTCCAAAAAGGGGGGAATTACAAACTCTGGGCAAATGCTCCTAGTGATATTCAGCAAAATTAAGAAGCTGTGATTTCTAATAAACGCAAACTTTGTGTTATTTTTTCCGAGAAAACTGTATTAAAGTTTTTCTTTTTATATTGTGTAACTGGCTGAATTCCGATTACTGCATTTGTGATAAAAACCTCATCCGCTTTTTGAATTTCAAAAGGCGAAATAGTAGTTTCTTCAATAGAATATTCAGGATTTTTCTGAATAATTTCAATTACTTTTTTACGAATAATTCCTTTGATACATCCTTCTGTTAAAGAGGGTGTTTTTACAGTTTTATCTATTAGAATAAAAATATTTCCATTAGCAACCTCAACAACTCCTTTATTTTCATTAATTAAAACACAATTGTCTAAATTATTATCTTTAGCAA
>Ga0102814_10000888_pt1 | contig 21397 bp, 15 predicted proteins | sample ColrivemetaGS741_FD_79112 | JGI IMG/M metagenome (GOLD analysis project Ga0102814, IMG submission 79112) | Estuarine microbial communities from the Columbia River estuary - Flood tide ETM metaG S.741 | ecosystem: Environmental > Aquatic > Marine > Intertidal zone > Estuary | place: USA...
GGTGAAAAACTCTGAAAACAAATTAAAACCAGAAATGTTTGTGTCAGGTATCATTAGTAATAATATCTCTTCATCAACATCTAAAGACATTGTAATTCCAAAATCGGCAGTGATGTGGACTGGTGAGCGTTCTATTGTTTATCTAAAAAGTGTTATTTCAAATAAAGTAAATTTCAAATTACGAGAAGTAACTTTAGGAGCATCACTAGGTGACTCTTATATAATCAAAGAAGGACTTTTAACTGGAGAAGAAATTGTTGTTAATGGCACTTTCACAGTAGATGCTGCTTCACAATTGGCGGGCAAACCAAGTATGATGAGTCCTGATGGAGGAAAAGTAGTAACTGGGCATAATCATGGTGATGTAGCCAAGTCATCCAGCAATGAAAACGAGTCACCTAAAAATGCAATTCCAAAGAATATAAGAATTAGTCAGAAGGCAAAAGACGCACTTAACCCCATTTTCACTGAATATTTAAAATTGACAGATGCACTTACAAGCGATAATTTAGTAGAAGCTAAAAAAGACGGAGCCAATTTACTTAAAGCTGTTGAAGCTGTAAACATGTCTTTGTTTACGGGCGAAACGCATAAGGTTTGGATGGAAATAAGTACAAATCTAAAAAGCTCGTTACAACACATAATACATTTTAAGACCTTGGGAGAACTTAGAAAGTCTTTTAACCAAATATCTGAGTCCGTTATTAATATGGAAATAGCGTTTAAGCCAAATAATGAAACACTTTATGTTCTTCATTGCCCAATGGCTAACAATAATAAGGGTGGTGATTGGATAAGCGCATCTAAAAAAGTGAAAAACCCCTATTACGGAAAAGCAATGCTTACCTGTGGAGAGGTTTCAAAAGAAATAAAATAAACAATTACAAATAATAATTAAAACAATAAAAAAATGAAAAATTTAAAAGCAACAGCGGGAATTTTAATGATGGTATTAGTAACCTTTTTTGCGATGTCTTGTAAAGGTGAAGTAAAAAATAATAATGATTCTGCGATTAAGACAGAAGATGCTAAACAATTGGCTTATGTTGACATAAGTTTTGGTGTTAGAGGAAATTGCGGGATGTGTAAAAAAACCATTGAAAAGGCTGTTAATGCAGTCGATGGTGTTTCAAAAGTTGTTTGGGATGTTGACAAAAAAAAGATTGATGTTTCTTTTGATGACGCTATAATAAATGAAATGGCTATACATCATGCTATTGCGGCGTCTGGGTATGATACTGAAAAAGTAACAGGTGATTTAGAAGCCTATAATAATTTACCAGGGTGCTGTCAATATGACCATGAAATGGTTATGAATCAAATGAAATAATCCAAAAAAATTAAATGAAATGAGCATGAGGGCAAATGGGTCGCAAAAACCAATTAAGATTTGCGAATTGCAAATGACCTTTAAAAAAACAAATATTATCTACATATGAAACATACATATCATATTCACGGAATGACCTGTAATGGTTGCAGGAGTCATGTTGAAGAAACACTTTCAAAAGTGAATGGTGTTTCAAAAGCATCTGTTAATTTAGAGAAAGCCGAAGCTAATATTGAAATGGAATCTCATATTCCAATTGAAATATTTCAAGAGGCTTTGAAAAAGGATGGCGGCAGATACCGTATACATAATTTAGGTGAACATAATCACGCTGATAAAAAGGAAGAAAAACCAAAAGGTAAAGGAACCGGAACCTTTTATTGCCCTATGCATTGCGAAGGAGAAAAAACGTATGATAAAGCTGGCGATTGTCCTGTTTGCGGTATGGATTTGATGGAAGAGCGATCGATTGCTTCTGCAAGCACACAGTTCACCTGTCCGATGCATCCCGAAGTCGTAAAAGATGAGCCTGGTTCATGTCCTATTTGCGGCATGGATTTAGTACCAATGGAAGCAGATGTATCAGAAGAAGATAAAACCTTTAAAAAATTATTAAGAAAGTTCTGGATAGCATTGGCATTTACAGCCCCTATTTTTTTAATAGCAATGTCTGAAATGATAAGCAATAATCCGTTGTACCATATTCTAGACCAAAAATATTGGAACTGGGTTCAGTTTGCATTGTCCATTCCTGTTGTGTTTTATGCATCCTGGATGTTTTTCGAACGTGCCTGGGCATCCTTAAAAACCATGAACTTAAATATGTTCACATTAATCGGTATTGGTTCTGGAATTGCCTGGGTGTTTAGTGTATTTGCCATGTTATTTCCGGATGTGTTTCCCGAAGCATTTAAAACAATACACGGAAATGTGTTTGTTTATTTTGAAGCAACCACAGTTATATTAACATTGGTTTTACTCGGTCAACTATTAGAAGCCCGAGCGCATAGTCAAACCAATGGGGCTATAAAAGAATTGCTAAAATTGGTGCCTTCAACAGCAACTTTAGTCGAAGGTGGAAAAGACAGAGTCATTGCCATCGATAATATTCAGCAAGGCAATTTATTAAGAGTAAAACCTGGTGAAAAAATTCCGGTAGATGGTATTATTGTTGAAGGCGCTGGTAATATCGATGAATCGATGATTACGGGTGAGCCTATTCCAGTAGATAAGGAGGTGGATGATAAGGTGAGTTCTGGAACAATTAATGGCAACAAATCATTTGTTATGAAAGCCGAAAAAGTAGGTTCAGAAACCTTGCTTTCTCAAATCATTCATATGGTAAACAATGCAAGTCGTTCTAAAGCACCCATTCAAAAATTAGCAGATAGAATTTCAAAATACTTTGTGCCCATTGTATTATTGGTATCGGTGATAACATTTATTGCTTGGGCAATATTTGGTCCAGAACCCGCTTATGTTTTTGCATTCGTTAATGCGATTGCGGTATTAATCATTGCTTGTCCTTGTGCCTTAGGGTTGGCGACGCCCATGTCTGTTATGGTTGGTGTTGGTCGCGGTGCGCAATCTGGTGTATTGATAAAGAATGCAGAGGCTCTTGAAAAAATGAATAAAGTAGATACCCTCATCGTTGATAAAACAGGAACCATTACGGAGGGTAAACCATCGGTTGAAAAAGTTGTTTCTACAGGTAGTCTGGAAGAAAAAACTTTGCTATACAATATAACAGCTCTAAACCAATATAGCGAGCACCCGCTAGCTGAAGCTATTGTAATTTATGGTAAATCAAAAAATGTTTCAATCACTAAAGTAAATGATTTTGAAGCTATTACAGGAAAAGGTGTTATTGGAACGGTAGGAAAAAATAAAATAGCTTTAGGAAATGCAAAACTTTTGGAGCAGTTATCTATTTCTATTTCAGACGATTTAGCTAATAGGGTAATTAAAGAACAGGAACAAGGGAAAACAGTTTCATATATCGCGGTCGATAACGATGCTGTTGGATATGTTACCATTTTTGACGCCATTAAATCAACCAGTAAGAATGCCATTAAAGAATTACAACTTTTAGGTATTGATGTTATAATGCTAACTGGCGATAATAAAAACACTGCAAAAGCGGTGGCAGAACAGTTAAATTTAAAACACTATAAAGCAGAATGTCTTCCTGAAGATAAGTTAAATGAAATTAAAAAACTTCAGGAACAAGGGAAAATTGTTGCTATGGCGGGAGATGGTATTAATGATGCGCCAGCCTTAGCGCAATCGGATGTTGGTGTTGCTATGGGAACCGGAACCGATGTGGCTATTGAGAGTGCATCCATTACGCTTGTAAAAGGAGACCTGCAAGGCATTGTTAAGGCTAAAAAACTAAGTCATGGTGTTGTTAAAAATATTAAGCAAAACCTGTTTTTCGCGTTTGTTTATAATATTTTTGGCGTACCAATTGCAGCTGGGGTTTTATACCCGGTCTTTGGTTTATTATTGTCACCTATGATTGCGGCATTAGCGATGAGTTTTAGTTCAGTATCAGTTATTGCGAATGCGTTGCGATTAAGAAAAATTAATATTAATTGATGAAATATATACTTTGTACATTATTTATGGTTCCATCCATTTTATTCTCTCAAGAAAAAGTTACTGGGATGATTATGGAAGCCAATGAAAAAAACGAACATAGAGGATTACCTGGTGCTAATATCTACTGGCTAAATACTTCTATCGGAACCGTGACGGATATTGATGGCAAATTTGCATTATCATACTCCAAGGAAAACACCAAGCTAGTTATTAGTTATGTAGGTTTTAAAACAGATACTTTAAGTATAACAAAACCACAGATGGTACACCACTGGTTGCAATCTACGGATAATTTGAATACGGTAACGGTAACTTCCAGAAAGCAAACTACTGCAAAATCGTATTTACAAGCAGCAAATGTTTATACGGTTAGTAGCGACGAATTACTAAAAGCTGCATGCTGTAATCTGTCTGAAAGTTTTGAAACCAACCCATCCATCGATGTTAATTTTGCCGATGCCGTGACAGGAACACGTCAAATAAAAATGTTGGGGTTAACAAGTCCATATATTTTAATAGCTACTGAAAACATTCCATCAATTCGAGGAGCATCACAAGCGTTTGGACTCAGTTTTATTCCAGGAACCTGGGTTGAAAGTATTCAAATAACCAAAGGTGCGGGAAGCGTTGTTAATGGTTACGAAAGCATTGCGGGACAAATAAATGCAGAACTCGTAAAACCGTCTACCGATGATAGATTATTTGTAAACCTGTATGGAGCTAATAGCGAACGTCTGGAATTAAATACCCACATCAATACCAAAGTGAGTGGTAAATGGGATACGGGGTTGTATTTGCACGGGAATACGCATCATGGCGTACACGATGTGAATAACGATGGGTTTTTAGATATGCCGCAATACGATCAAATTAATATCATGAACCGTTGGCAGTACACTAATGCTGAAAGAGGGTTTATCAGTTTTATAAATCTTAAATTTTTAAATGACGAAAAGCAAATAGGTCAGTTAGATTTTAACCCTAGAACGGATAAACTTACTACGAATTCATGGGGAAGTGAAATTGACACCAAACGCTATGAAATTTCGGCGAAACTAGGTTATGTTAATCCAGAAATTCCATGGCAAAGTGTTGGTGTTCAAGCAGCATTTAGTGGTCATAAACAGGAATCTTATTTTGGATTAAATCAATACGACATTCTCCAAAACAGCTTATACGCCAATGTTATTTACAACTCAATAATAAGCGATTCCCGTCATAAAATAAAAACAGGAATAAGTTATACTTACGACCATTACGATGAGTTTGTGAATACTACAAATTATGAAAGAACAGAAACCTCTGTGGGAGCTTTTTTTGAATATAATTATGATAATTTGGATAAGCTGAACCTAACCGCTGGTATTCGTGTAGATCGGCATAATTTATTAGGAACTTTTGTAACCCCTCGCGTTCATGCACGCTATACACCCTGGGAAAAGTCAGCCTTAAGAGCTTCTTTTGGTCGCGGAAAACGAAGTGCCAATGTTTTTGCTGAAAACCAAAATTTGTTTTCAACATCAAGGGCCATAAATATTTTAGATACAACAGGTAAGATTTATGGACTAGACCCTGAAATTGCATGGAATTATGGGGTGTCTTACCTGCAAGGTTTTAATCTTTTTGGAAGAAAAGCTGATGTCACTTTAGATTACTATAAAACCGATTTCACAAACCAAGTGGTTGTTGATTACGAAAACCCGCAAGAAGTAAATTTTTACAACCTTAACGGAAAAAGTTACGCTAATAGTTTTCAAACCGAAGTGAATTATAATGTGTTTGAACATTTCGATTTGCGATTGGCGTACAAGTATTACGAAGTAAAAACGCAATACAATTCTGGAAAACTAGAAAAGCCATTAACGCCAAAACATCGATTATTTGCAAATGCATCTTATGAAACTCATAAGCAAGGTATTGGTGGGCATTGGAAATTTGATGCCACTTATAATTGGTTAGGTGAGCAGCGTTTTTCGTCAACTTCATCAAACCCAGCTCAATATCAACTATCAGATAAAACTCCTAAATTGGCTACATTAAATGTGCAAATCACCAAAGTGTTTTCTCCTAAATTTGAATTATATTTAGGCGGTGAAAACGTAACCAATGTGAGGCAAAGCAACCCTATATTAGCTGCAGACGACCCGTTTGGTTCGAATTTTGATACCACATTTGTTTATGGCCCTATTTTTGGAAGCATGTATTATGCTGGGTTGAGATATAAAATAAAATAGAAACTATATGTCCCCTCGAGCGCAGTCGAGAGGTTCTATACAAAAAAAAACAAAAACGTTCAATTAAAAAGAGATTCCCGTCTTCACGGGAACAAGATTATGAAAAAACTAATAATAGTATTAACTGTATTAATTTCTACAGTAACATTCGCGCAAAACAAAAATGAAAAAGCATCTTTAGAGGTGGATGGTGTTTGTTTAATGTGCAAGAGTAGAATTGAAAAAGCAAGTTTAAACACCAAAGGTGTCAAAAGTGCGATTTGGGATGTAAAAACACATGAGCTAAAACTTATTTTCGATGCTCGTAAAACCAATTTGAAAACTATTCAAAATAGTGTTGTTGCGGTTGGTCATGATACCAAAAGTTTAAAAGCTACGGATAAAGCATATCAAACGGTACACCCTTGTTGCAAATACAGAGATAATGATGTGAAAGATGACCATAAAGACGTTGATGGACATAAACATTAAGCATATTAAAACCCAAACATTTGTTTGGGTTTCTTTTTGTATATCATAAGAATCTGTTAAACACGTAACAATTAACTTCAAATTTCAATTAAAATACTAAATTCGAAGACCTTTATCAGAATACTAATATCCTATTAAAACTCCCTAATGAATACGTTTAAAATTAAATCAACATTAATCTTGGTGCTCTTTATTGTATCATCATTTCAAATTTTTTCACAAAGTGACGCCATTAAATGGTCTAATGATGGTAATTCTTATTATAAAATTCAAAGCGATGGCATTGTTCAATATACACTGCCTGCCAATAATTATAAAATACTATTTTCAAAAGAACAATTAACACCAGCAGGTAGTAATATACCACTACAAGTTAGTTATTTCAATATTTCGGATGATGAGAATAAAGTCTTGTTATTTACAAATACAAAGCAGGTATGGCGCATCAATACCAAAGGGGATTACTGGGTTTTAAATATTGCTACAGGTAAGTTGCAACAACTAGGTAAAACCATGCCAGAATCGTCACTTATGTTTGCGAAACTTTCTCCTAATGGAAAATTAGCTGCTTATGTAAGTGGTAATAATATTTATGTTGAAGACTTAAGTACTTCATCGATAAAAGCACTTACAACAGGCGGGACTAACACATTAATAAACGGAACATTTGATTGGGTTTACGAAGAAGAATTTTATTGTCGCGATGGATTTCGTTGGAGCTCGGATAGTAAATCTGTTGCCTATTGGCAAATAGATGCCAGTGAGACCAAGAAGTTTTATATGATTAATAATACCGATGCTATTTATTCTGAAATTATTCCAATTGAATATCCAAAAACGGGAGAAACACCATCATCTTGTAAAGTAGGAGTTGTAACTATTGAGGACGCCAAAACCACCTGGATGCATATTCCCGGAGACCCGCGTCAAAATTATTTAGTGCGTATGGAATTTATTCCTTCAACTCAAAAATTATTAATTCAACAGTTAAGTAGAAATCAAAACCATAGTAAACTTTTTATTTCAGAACCTAAAACTGGAAGTTCAATTATTATTAATGAAGAAAAAAACAATTCCTGGATAAATATTTATAGAAATGATCTTGTTAAATATAACATAGACTTTACTAATGATTTTATTTGGTATAACAATGGTAAAAATATTTTATGGACTTCGGAAAAAGATGGGTGGAGGCATTTATATAACGTGTCATTAGAAGGTAAAAAGGAGCAATTAATAACCAAAGGTAATTACGACTTTATAGACCTTTCTTATATCGATGCAAAAAAAGGATATGTGTATTTATTAGCGTCACCTACTAATGCCACACAACGTTACCTATACAAAACCAAGTTAAATGGTAAAAGTGGTTTAGAGTTAATGAGTCCGAAAGCATTACAAGGCACGCATGGTTATAATGTGTCGCCAACTGGAGCATTTGCGGTTCATTCGTTTTCAAACCATTTTACAAAAGCGAGCAGTGAATTTATTTTATTTGAAAATCATAAACCTTTAAATACCGAAACAAGCATTGAAGCAAATTTGTTTAAGTTACAGGAAACTCCTAAAGCCGAATTTTTTAAAGTAACTACTTCCGAAGGCGTGGAAATGGACGGATGGATGGTTAAACCAACCAATTTTGATAGCTCAAAAAAATACCCTGTGGTGTTTTATGTTTATGCTGAACCTGGAAGTGCGACGGTTACAGACACATATGGTATAGATAGAAATAGAAATTACATAGGAGATATGGCGAAAGACGGTTACATTTATATGTCGTTAGATAACCGCGGAACACCTGCACCAAAAGGTAGCGCATGGCGTAAAAGTATTTACAGTAAACTAGGTCAGAATAATATTAAAGATCAAGCCTTGGCTGCTAAAGAAATTTTAAAATGGAATTTTGTAGATCCAGAACGTATTGCGGTTTGGGGTTGGAGTGGTGGAGGTTCAACTACTTTAAATCTAATGTTTCAATATCCAGAGATTTTTAAAACAGGCATATCAGTGGCTCCTGTTACAAATTTGTTAACTTATGATAATGTGTATCAAGAGCGTTATATGGGGTTACCACAGGATAATATGGCAAACTACATAAAAGGTTCCCCTATAACTCATGCTAAAAATTTGCAAGGAAATCTGTTGCTTATACATGGTACGGGAGATGATAATGTGCATTACCAAAACTCAGAAATGTTAATAAATGAATTAGTGAAATATAACAAACAATTTCAGTTTATGGCTTACCCAAACCGTACGCATGGTATTAGAGAAGGTGAAGGAACCACCATGCATTTAAACACCTTATTTACTAATTATTTAAAAACGTATTGTCCTCCGGGAGGTAGGTAGTGCGTAGTATATTTTTTATATAATTAAAGAACTCCGGAGTTAATAGCTTCGGAGTTCTTTGTAAATAAAACATCGATTTACTAAAATGTAACTAAGATAAAGAGACCAGAACTTAATTTTATTAGAATTGAAATAATTGATAATGTTTGTATCTTGTAAATTACAAAGACGTTAATGTATGTTCAAACAGGTAGAAGAGTCACAAACATTGTTAATTAATACGCAATCTAAATTATTGGCTTCACAAAGCAAAAAAATAATTAAGTTTGGTTTTGGGCAATCTCCATTTCTACCACCCAAATTTGTGTTAGAAGCTTTAAGAAATGCGGTTGAACATAAAGAATATTCTTCAGTTCAGGGAGAATCAGAGCTTCGAGAAAACATCTCAAAATTCCATAAGAAACATAATGGTTTAACAGTTGAGTCTGACAATATTTTAATTGCTCCGGGTTCTAAAATATTGATCTATAATATTTTGCTGAGTTTTATAAAAGCGGATGTATTTATACCAGCACCTGCTTGGGTATCCTATGCGCCTCAAGCAAAACTCGTAGGGCATCATGTAATTAAACTAAATACATCTTTCGAAAATAGATGGCGAATTACGGCTAAGGATTTAGATGAAGGCATAAAACTAAAACAATACGAACCATCTATTTTAATATTAAACTACCCAGGAAACCCCGATGGGTTAACTTATTCCGAACCAGAAATAATAGAATTAGCAAAAGCCGCCAGATTACATAATATGCTGGTTATTTCAGATGAAATTTATGGATTGCTCAATCATAATAAGTCGCACCTGCCATTTGTGAATTATTATCCCGAAAGGACTATTACTACAACTGGTCTTTCAAAATGGTGTGGTGCAGGCGGTTGGCGATTAGGAGCAGCATTTCTTTATAAAGATATAGAACCCGCTTTTAAACGGGCCTTAATAGGAATAGCATCTGAGACTTACTCTTGTGGACCCACACCTGTGCAAATAGCTGCAAAGGCAGCCTATAAAAATTACAATCAAATAGAAGATTATCTGGACTATCAAATAAATATTTTAAAAGAAATTGGAAATTTTTGTGCCGCTAAGTTGAATGCTGTTAATATTAGGGTGCATGCTCCGCAAGGTGGATTTTATATTTTTCCTGATTTCTCATTGTATAAAAACAAATTGAGCAAACAAAGCATTAATACATCAAATCAACTTTGTGAAAGGTTATTAATTGATACCGGTGTTATGTTATTACCAGCATCGGCATTTGGTTTTGAAAATCAATATTTAGCTGTAAGATTGGCTTATGTGGATTTTCAAGAGCCATTAATGAATGACAAATTTGATTTGCATACCCATTGCCCGAACGTTATTGAAGGTATCGAAAAAATTTGTACTTGGATCGAAAACATATAAGTGTAAACAATTCATTTCAGATTCAAAATTTATACAAAAAAACGCTTCAAAATAAATTGAAGCGTTTTAAAATATGTGCGCATCGAGGTTCTCGATTACATCATTCCCGGCATACCGCCACCCATTGGAGGATGTCCTGCTGAGTCTTCTTTAATATCAATTAAAGCACACTCGGTGGTAAGAATCATTCCGGCAACCGACGCTGCATTTTCTAATGCAATTCGCGTTACTTTTTTAGGATCTATAATACCAGCTTTTAGCATATCTACATAAGTTTCAGACTTAGCGTCGTAACCAAAAGAACCTTTTCCTTCCATAACTTTAGAAACCACTACGCTTCCTTCTCCACCGGCGTTCTCAACAATAGTACGTAAAGGTGCTTCAATTGCTCGTGCTACTATTTGAATACCTGTAACCTCGTCTAAATTTTCAGTTGTAATTTTTTCTAATACCGATTTTGCTCTAACTAAAGCAACACCACCACCAGCAACAATACCTTCTTCCACAGCAGCTCTGGTTGCATGTAATGCATCATCAACACGGTCTTTTTTCTCTTTCATTTCTACTTCAGAAGCAGCACCAACGTAAAGAACAGCAACACCGCCAGCCAATTTAGCTAAACGCTCTTGTAGTTTTTCTTTATCGTAGTCACTAGTAGTCGTTTCAATTTGTGCTTTGATTTGGTTTACTCGTGCTTTTATTAATTTAGCATCACCAGAACCATTAACAATAGTCGTATTGTCTTTATCAACCGTTACCGTTTCAGCAGTACCTAACATGCTTAAATCAGCATTTTCTAGAGTAAAACCTCTTTCTTCTGAGATAACTGTACCACCAGTTAAGATAGCGATATCTTCTAACATGGCTTTACGTCTGTCTCCAAATCCAGGAGCTTTAACAGCAGCAATTTTTAATCCGCCACGTAATTTGTTTACTACTAATGTAGCTAATGCTTGTCCGTCTACATCTTCAGCAATAATTAATAATGGGCGACCAGATTGAGCAACAGGCTCTAATATTGGAAGAATTTCTTGTAAGTTAGAAATCTTTTTATCGAATAATAAAATGTATGGATTTTCTAAATCAGCAATCATTTTATCAGCATCAGTTACAAAGTAAGGAGATAAATAACCACGATCGAATTGCATTCCTTCAACTACATCCACGTATGTTTCCATACCTTTAGCTTCTTCAACAGTGATAACACCTTCTTTACCAACTTTACCAAATGCTTTCGCGATTAAGTCACCAATTGTATCATCATTATTAGCAGATATAGACGCTACCTGCTTAATCATTTCAGAAGAGTTTCCTACTTTTTTAGCTTGCTTTTCTAAATCTTTAACAATAGCTTCTACAGCCTTATCTATACCGCGTTTTAAATCCATAGGATTTGCGCCCGCAGCAACATTTTTTAAACCTTCTTTTACAATAGCTTGTGCTAAAACAGTAGCAGTAGTAGTACCATCACCGGCTAAATCGTTGGTTTTAGAAGCTACTTCTTTAACCATTTGAGCACCCATGTTTTCAAGAGGGTCTTTTAACTCAATTTCTTTTGCAACCGTTACACCATCTTTGGTTACTTGAGGAGCTCCGAAAGATTTACTTATAATAACATTTCTACCTTTAGGACCTAATGTTACTTTTACTGCATTTGCTAATGCATCAACACCACGTTTTAAACCGTCGCGTGCATCAATATCAAATTTTATATCTTTTGCCATAATTTTATTTTTTTAAATAATTGCGAATATGTCGCTTTCACGCATAATTAAATAATCTTTTCCATCTAATTTAAGTTCGGTACCAGCATATTTACCATATAAAACAGTGTCGCCAACTTTTACGGTAATAGGGTCGTCTTTAGTGCCTTTTCCAGCAGCAACAACAGTTCCTTTTTGTGGTTTTTCTTTAGCGTTATCTGGAATAATAATTCCTGAGGCCGTTTTAGTTTCAGCAGCAGCTGGCTCGATAAGAACGCGGTCTGCTAATGGTTTAATTTTTAATGCCATTTGTAATATATTTTTAAGTTTAAATATTATTGTTAACGCCTAAGCGTTGTTCTAAAATTGTGCCATTAGTTGTAAACTGACAAACTTACAGCAACAAAAAATGCCAACTTGAAAAGTTGGCATTTTTTGTTATATAGAAACATAAATTATTCTGCAGGAACCTGTGTTGGTGCAGTGTCATTTGTTGTTTTAGCAGGCGTTGGTAATGGTTGACTAGTTGTAGCGTCTTGATCTAATGCTTTAGAATCTGTACTTTCTGCACCTCTATTGATAGCTACATTTGAAAGTAAAATTAACGCTAATAAAATGGTTGCCAAATACCATGTACTCTTGTCTAAAAAATCTGTTGTTTTTTTAACACCACCTAATTGTTGTGTGCCACCACCACCGAAAGAAGATGATAATCCACCGCCTTTTGGGTTTTGAACCATTATTACTACAATTAGCAAAAATGCTACGATAACTATTAAGGCTAAAAATATTGTAAACGTACTCATTATTTCTTATTATTTTGTTCTTGTAATTGTTCTATTGCTTTAATTTGGTTTGCAAAGAAACTACTTTTTTCTGGATATTTCAAACTTAATATTTTATAAGATTGAATTGCTTTTTTGTAGTTTTTTTGTTCTACATAAATACGAGCCAACGTAGCTGTCATTAAAGCTTCTGGTTGTATCATTTGTGCTTCGGCAAGATTCACTTTCGATGATGTAGATGTAATCGGGTTTAACTTTGGGTTTTTTGATATGAACTTTTCAATAAGCTCAAATTTTTTGATTTTTTGTAGAGAAGATGAAGATTCAGGTTCAACGGGTTCTTGTTGATTGTTTTCATCTCTTTCTATCGGACTAAAAGTTGTTAGTTTTAACCACTCTTTAAATGAATGTGTTTCTCTTTTATCAAATTCCAGAGGTTTGCCAATTTCCAGAACCTCAGTCGCCGAATCTAACTGCGGTCTATTGTCTTTCGATACTGTTTCAATAGATTCAGATTCATCTAAAACAAAACCCGATATGTCGTTAGGTAATTCCTTTTTTGGTTCAAATAAAACCGGGTCTAAAACACCAGATGTATCAGAAATTTGACTTCTTAAAACATCATCAATAATGACTTTTTTATTTACTGAAATGTCTTCAATATCAATTTCAATATCTTTTAAATGTGCTGTATTTTGTTTGATGAATTGAGAAATTTCATTTTGAATAAAATCTTCTGAAGTTATAAAATCGAATAAAATACTCCTATCGCTTGTGTAAGCTGCAGTTACTTTTAACTCTTGATTGTACTTAAAACTACCTTCGTTTTTTAAACCTTTAAGATAAACGGCGCGGGCCGATTGAAAATATGGAAATTCATCTATTATAGATTTTACAGCTTCGGTTTGCTCATGCGTTATAGCTTGTGGTTTTTGTAATATATATGTAAAATCTGTTGGATTCATTAATTTACCATTTTGCTAATGTTGCATTAAAAATATCTTGAGTTAGGCGTTCAAAAATTTCTTCATGAGCGGTCGCTTTTTGAGCTCCAATTAGTTGAGAACTTCCTGGGTAATCGTAAAAAAACGAAAAGGTTTGTTCTAAGTCGTCATCCTCCTTTTTTCTGTTAAAGAACCGAACTTTAACGCTTATTGTTAATCTGTTTTGTGCGGCTGTATTTTCTGAGGTTGCTGTTGTTGGTGAAATACGATAATCTGTTATTTCGCCTTCGTAAACCAAATCTGCATTAGATGAAACCAAATTTAAGTTAGTTTGATTTTGAATTAAATCTTCTAAAGCAAGTTTAAAATCTCGTTCTAATCCTGGTTCTACTAAAAGCGCGTTGTTTTCAAACCTATTTACCTGATAAGTTTTAGTACCAGCAGGTACGGACGCTCCTGTAAATGAGTAAAAACCACAACTCACAAATGTTGTTGTTACTATAAGTAATATGATATATTTTACGTCTTTCATGAAATTATAAAACTATTTGGTATAAATAAGAACTAAAAATTACAAATCATATTGTTTGATTTTTCTATATAAAGTTCGTTCGCTTATACCTAATTCTGCCGCTGCTAATTTACGTTTTCCGCTGTGACGTTCAAGCGATTTTTTAATTAATTCTAATTCCTTATCATGCAACGATAAGGTTTCCTCTTCTTCAATTTCTTCTGCAAAGTGGTATTTATCTGGTATAGGTTCCGGATTACCAAGATTTTTAGTATGCTCAGGAATGGATAAAACTTCATTATTCTCTATTGGATCTTCTTCATAATCGGCGTCATCTTCGTCATCATTACCGTAAATTTTTTCAATTAAACTTTCATTCTTCTTTTCAACATCTTTAGTGTTACCATGCTTCATAAGTTCGAGTGTAAGCTTCTTTAAATCGTTTAAGTCACTTTTCATGTCGAATAAGACTTTATATAGAATTTCACGTTCGCTACTAAAATCGCTTTCGGACTTCGATGTTTTAATAACAGCTGGTAAATTACTACCCGAATTTGGTAAATAACTTATTAAGGTTTCGGCCGAAATGGTTCTGTTTTGTTCTAAAACAGAAAGCTGTTCTGCGATATTACGTAACTGACGAATATTACCAGCCCAACGATGTTTTAAAAGAACTTGAATAGCAGCATCAGTTAGTTTGATGGTTGGCATTTTATATTTTAAGGCAAAATCACTCGCGAATTTTCTAAATAGTAAATGAATGTCTTCTCTACGTTCACGCAATGGTGGTAAATGAATATCTACAGTACTTAATCTGTAAAACAAATCTTCACGAAATTTTTCTTTTTCTATAGCTTCGTACATGTTCACATTTGTAGCTGCCACAATCCGAACGTTGGTTTTTTGTACTTTACTGGAACCAACTTTTAAAAACTCACCATTTTCTAATACACGTAATAATCGTACTTGGGTAGTTAATGGTAGTTCGCCAACTTCATCTAAAAAAATTGTACCGCCATCTGCTACCTCAAAATAACCTTCCCGGGTTTGTGTTGCACCTGTAAACGAACCTTTTTCATGACCGAATAGTTCACTGTCTATAGTACCCTCTGGAATGGCACCACAGTTTACAGCAATATATTTATTGTGTTTTCTGTGGGAAAGTTGATGTATTATTTTTGGAATACTTTCTTTACCAACACCACTTTCGCCAGTAACCAAAACAGAAATATCTGTTGGCGCTACTTGTATAGCTTTTTCGATGGCACGATTTAGTGAAGGTGTATTACCAATAATACCAAATCGTTGTTTTATAGCTTGAATTGAATCCATATTTATTTTCCACTGAGGCGGGAATCTTTTTAATTTTTATATTTAATTCAATCCTAAATGGATATGAATTATTTGTTTGCTATTGACGAGATTCCTGCCTTCGCAGGAATTACATTTATTAATTATTCGCAGAAAGCCCTATAGCTTCACCAATAAGTGTTGCGCTTGTACAATCTGTTACTTTTACGTTAACAAAATCGCCCACTTTATAGTTTTCTTTTGGAAAAACAGCTACTATATTTTGAGATGTTCTACCAGACCATTCTTTATCAGATTTTTTCGATTCTTTTTCCACTAAAACTTCAACAATAGTATTTAAGTGTTCTTTGGTTCTAATTTCACTATGCTCACGTTGTAAATCTACAATGTCTTGAAGTCTTCGTTTTTTAGTTTCCTCTGGAACGTCATCTTTTAATTTGCGCTCTGCTAATGTTCCCGGACGCTCAGAATAAGTGAACATGTAGCCAAAATTATATTTCACATAGTTCAATAACGATACGGTATCTTGAAAATCTTCCTCGGTTTCAGTTGGAAAACCAACAATCATATCTTGACTAATAACACATCCTGGAATTATTTTACGAATATTATCTATCAATGTCATATACTCTTCACGCGTATGCAAACGATTCATTTCTTTTAAAATACGGTTGCTTCCGCTTTGAACTGGTAAATGGATATGGTTACATATATTTTGGTATTTAGCCATCGTTTCAACCACATCTAATGTTAAATCTTGTGGATTTGAAGTTGAAAAACGAATACGCATTTTAGGTTGTGACTTAGCGCAAAGTGCTAATAAATTTGAAAAATTCACAGCGGTTGCTCTTTGAATTTCGCTGGCTTTATCAAAATCTTTTTTCAAACCGCCTCCATACCAAAGGTAACTATCTACATTTTGTCCGAGAAGTGTAATTTCCTTAAAACCTCTGTTCCATAAATCGTTTACTTCTTCCAAAATACTTTGTGGATCTCTACTGCGTTCACGCCCTCTTGTAAAAGGGACAACACAAAATGTACACATATTATCACAGCCACGAGTAATAGAAACAAATGCCGTAACGCCATTTGAATTTAGGCGTACTGGTGAAATATCGCCATAAGTTTCTTCTTTTGAAAGAATAACATTAATAGCATCTCTGCCTTCATCTACTTCCGCTAAAAGATTTGGTAAATCTTTGTAAGCATCTGGTCCAACAACTAAGTCAATGATTTTTTCTTCTTCTAAAAACTTAGTTTTCAATCGTTCTGCCATACAGCCCAAAACACCAACTTTCATTTTTGGGTTAATATCTCTTTTTACCGCATTATATTTTTCTAAACGTTTGCGAACAGTTTGTTCTGCTTTGTCACGTATAGAACAGGTATTAACTAAAACTAAATCGGCATCTTCCAGGTTTTGAGTTGTGTTATAGCCCTGGTCAGCTAAAATAGAGGCTACGATTTCGCTGTCGCTAAAATTCATAGCACACCCGTAACTTTCAATAAAAAGTTTGCGTTTGTTACCTTCTTTTTGTTCAAGAACTAATGATTCGCCTTGTTTATTTTCGTCAATTATTTTATCCATAGTAAACTATCCCAATAGCAATGGGACTCAATCTTTCAATAAGTGTGCAAAGATACAATTAATTTATATTTTTATGACAGAATGGCAGTTTAAATTTTGCTCATTTTACGCAACTTTTTATCAATTCATGTATCTTTAAATAAACATTCAATGCTATGAAACTAAAGTATATTTTTTTGTCTTTAATTTTTGTGAGCGCATTATCTTGTGATAAAGATGACGCCAATTATGAGTATGTGGAGGTTGCTACACCTCAAATAATGAGTAAAGTAGATTTCAGAAAATCTGTTGAGATAGTTGCACCCAGGGATATTGAAAAGGCTGGAAAAATTTATGCATATAAAAATTATATTTTTGTGAGTGATGCTTATAAAGGTGTACATGTTATTGATAATTCAAATCCAAAAATACCAAAAAGAATAAAATATTTAAAGATACCCGGAAATGAGGATATTTCGGTAAAAGATGATTTTTTATATGCAGACAGTGCAACCGATTTATTAGTTTTTGATATTTCTAATATCAATTCAATTTCTTTAAAACAGAGGTTAGAGGATGTGTTTTATGTTTATAATTTTCAAATACCACTTGGGGTTCCTGTCGTTGATTATGAAGGTTTTAATTATCAAACAGATATTATTGTGGGGTGGACCGTCACTAAAGAACGAAGAGAGAAAGTGGATAACCGTTTAATAGATGTTATGTTTGATGGTGCCCTTAACTCCGCAACTGAAAATTCTACTACTGGGCAAGGTGGTTCTTTGGCACGTTTTCAAATTGTAGACAATTATTTATATACCGTTGGTTCTCATGAAATGAACATATTTAATATTAGTAATTTATCTAAGCCAACCTTAGCAAACACACATTATGCCGGAAATAACATAGAAACTTTATTTCAGGCAGACGGTTATTTGTATATAGGGAGTACAGATGGTATGTATATTTACGATTTAGTGAATCCTGAAAACCCAGCTTATGTGTCTGAATTTGTGCATTGGACAGGCTGCGACCCTGTAGTTGTTGATGGCGATTATGCTTATTTAACATTACGAGGTGGGAATAATTGTGGCGAGCAAGAAAGTGTACTTGAGGTGATTGATATTAAAGACAAAACAAAACCAACTTTAGCTGCAAGATATAAGCTTGAGAATCCTTATGGCTTAGGAATTAAAAGCAATACCTTGTTTGTTTGTGACGGGACTGCAGGTTTAAAACTTTTCAATAAGGAAGATCCTTTAAAAATAAACATGATAAAACAATTTAAGAACATTCAAGCTAAAGATGTTATTCCACTGGATGATAAATTGTTGATGATAGGAGGTGATACTTTGTATCAATATAATTATGTGCTGGATGGTGTGCAACTTATAAGTTCGTTTTCCTTAAATTGACTTGACGAAAAAAATAAATTGATAAAAAATCCTGCGCTGAGCAGGATTTTTTTGTTTTAAGTTTAATTTTAAGGCTTAATGCAAAAATTATTTTACTTTTATAATCAACTAAATTAATCAGCTAAATTAATCAAACAAATAAAAATGAATATAATTGACAGTTTATTAGAAAAAATAGAACGAGCCCCAAGTTTAGATTTTGGTACCATTTTTAACCAATCTATAGAATTATTTAAAAAAACCTGGGTACAGGGCTTAGTCATGTTATTATTGACAATGCTTTTAATGGTGCCGTTCTATTTGATTATGTATATACCAATGATTGCAATGGGATATTTTAACCCAGAAACTTTAAATAACATGGAAGAGTTTAACTTTCTTCTTTTTATTCCTATGGGTATATTTGGGTTGGTGTTCGCTTTTTTTACCATGGTTATTAGTTTTGGAATGAAAGCGTCTTTTTACAGAATCTGTAAGCTTAAAGATTTAAATAAAGCAGGTTCTGATGATTATTTCTTCTATTTGAAAAGGCCTTATTTAGGGAAAGTAATAAGTTTGTCAGCCGCAACTTTTGGAATTACAATCGCAGCCCTTTTATTATGTGTGCTTCCCGTTTTTTATGTGATGGTTCCGGTTGCATTAATGAATGTGATTTTTGCTTTTAATCCGGATTTGTCAACATCTGAGATTATAAAAGCGGGATTTAATTTAGGAAATAAAAAATGGTTGTTAACTTTCGGATTAATAATAATTTCTAGTTTTTTAGCTGGAATTGTAGGTATGTTAATGTGTTGTATAGGTATCTATGTAACGTCATCTTTTAGCTATTTGCCGGCATATTTTATATATAAAGATTCTGTTGGTTTTGATGAAAAGGAAGATAACGAAGCCTATGGTATGTCTTACGAATAAGTTTTAATCATTTTACAAGAAGCCTGTATTTTAGATGTAAAATACAGGCTTCTTTATTTAAATATATTACAGATAATCCCTAAAATTAGGCTGATAAACTTTTTTTCATATACATTTGTACCTTCAAAAAATCAAATATGGCGAAGAATTTAGTAATTGTTGAGTCCCCTGCAAAGGCAAAGACTATCGAGAAATTTTTAGGAAAAGATTTTAAGGTAGAGTCTAGTTTTGGGCATATAGCCGACTTACCTTCAAAAGAGTTAGGGGTTGATGTAGAGGGTGATTTTAAACCAAAATACGAAGTTTCAAAAGATAAAAAAGCAGTTGTAAAAAAACTTAAAGACTTAGCCAAAAATGCCGATATGGTTTGGTTAGCAAGTGATGAGGATCGAGAAGGAGAGGCTATTGCATGGCATCTAGCAGAAACTTTAAAGCTGGATAAAGATAAAACGAAACGTATTGTATTTCACGAAATTACTAAATCCGCTATTCAAAAAGCAATTGAAAATCCTAGGGGTATTGATTACGATTTAGTCGACGCACAACAAGCAAGACGTGTATTAGATAGAATAGTAGGGTATGAATTATCGCCGGTTTTATGGCGTAAAGTAAAAGGCGGGTTATCGGCAGGACGTGTTCAGTCGGTTTCTGTTCGGTTAATTGTAGAACGTGAACGCGAAATTCAAAATTTTACGGCAGAAGCTTCATATAGAATTGATGCTGAATTTTCTAACGAAGCGGGACAAACGTTCAAAGCCAAGTTACCTCGAAATTTTGCAACTAAAGCAGAAGCTCAAAAATTCTTAGAGAAAAATGCAACGGCTACTTTTAAAGTTTCAGATTTAGAGAAAAAACCAGCAAAAAAATCACCAGCAGCACCATTTACGACTTCAACTTTACAGCAGGAAGCTTCGCGTAAACTTTATTTTTCGGTAAGTAAAACCATGACCATGGCACAACGCCTTTATGAAGCAGGGTTAATCACTTATATGAGAACTGATAGTGTGAATTTATCTGATGAAGCGCGAAATGGAGCTAAAGCAGAAATCGAAAGTGCTTTTGGTAATAAATACAGCAAGCCAAGAAATTATACAGGAAAGTCCAAAGGAGCGCAAGAAGCGCATGAGGCTATTCGACCTACCGATTTTGCTACACATTCGGTGGCTATCGATAGAGATCAATCACGTTTATACGATTTAATTTGGAAACGCGCCATTGCATCTCAAATGAGTGAAGCAGAGTTAGAGCGTACTAATGTTAAAATTAGTGCTTCAACCCACAATGAAAATTTTACTGCAAATGGTGAAGTCATTACATTCGATGGGTTTTTAAAAGTGTATTTAGAAAGTAGTGATGATGAAGATGTTGAGCAAGAAGGTATGCTTCCAGCCATGAGAACAAATGAAACATTACTTAATAGTTATATTACGGCAACCGAGCGTTATTCCAGACCACCTTATAGATATACGGAAGCTTCTTTAGTAAAACAATTAGAAGAATTAGGTATTGGTCGTCCGTCTACATATGCACCAACAATTTCAACCATTCAAAACAGAAATTATGTTGAAAAAGGCGCAATTGATGGTATAGAACGTAACTATACTCAACTTACGTTGAAGAAAGGTGTTGTAAAAGATAAAATGTTAACCGAAAAAGTAGGGTCTGATAAAGGAAAATTAGTACCTACAGATATCGGAATGATCGTTACTGACTTTTTGGTGAATCATTTTGAACATATTTTAGATTATAACTTTACTGCTAAAGTTGAAGAAGATTTTGATAATATAGCAGAAGGTAAAGTTAACTGGACCAATATGATGAAGGAGTTTTATGAAGATTTTCATCCACAAGTGGAA
>Ga0102814_10000891_pt1 | contig 21383 bp, 28 predicted proteins | sample ColrivemetaGS741_FD_79112 | JGI IMG/M metagenome (GOLD analysis project Ga0102814, IMG submission 79112) | Estuarine microbial communities from the Columbia River estuary - Flood tide ETM metaG S.741 | ecosystem: Environmental > Aquatic > Marine > Intertidal zone > Estuary | place: USA...
TCTGAATAATTACAAGGTATACATGGAAGTAGTAATATATATATATAAATAAAAAAACGTATATAAAATCTTTTATAGATTAAAATACGTTTTTATTTTTAATTGGGTGTAGTTAGTAAAGCATTAAAATTAAATATTATACAATTTACTCTTTATTTTCTTTAAATATATTATTAGCGTTATTGATAAATTGTTTTTCTCGTACAATCAGTATTAAAAGAATTGTTACATAGATTATGATACTTGTAGCTAGTACTATTAGTAGTGATTGTAAACCGAAACCAGGACGGTAATAAAGTACTCCAACCGTAATATTTATTAATATAAAATGGATAACCATTCCTTTTCGGTATGAAAATTTACTAGATGATAATACCAAACCATATATTGGGATAAATAAAGTTAGTAGTAAAGTGCGGATAAAATATAATATATATAAATCTATAAATACATCGATTGCATCAACACCATACTCAATTTTTAAATCATTTATTGTAGGCATAATTGTGATAAAAAACACAACAGTTAAAATGAACATTGAAACTGGGATGTATGTAAATAATTGATTAAAGTAACCCTTTAGATGTTTTTGCATATTAACCCTCCAATCCAATTGCGGATTTTAAACTTTTAACAAACTTTCTTGATAATATTGCTTTGTTTCCACTAATAAAAATTAATGTGAAGTTGCCGCTAAATTCTGATTCAATTGATTTTATTAATTTTGTATTAACAATAACACTTTTTGAAATGCGTACAAAAGATGTTCCTAAAATAAGCTCGAGTTCTACAAGTGTTTTTCTAGTTTCGTATGTTTCTCCTTTAGAATAAATAATTGTCTTTCTACTTTCAGAGTAAATTCTTTCGATCAGCTGTGTTTTTATTGGAAATATCTTATTATCTTTTATTCCAAAAACTGTTTCTATTTGATCATTGTTAAGCAATCTTTCCACTTCTAAAATTTTGTCAGATAATTGCTTGATTTTAATTATTATTTCATCATCTTGTAAAGAGTCATCAATTTCGTACTTTATCTTCATGTAGCACCTCCTATTTACATTTTATCATTTTTTAATTTGAAATACGAGATGGTAAAACAAATTACTGCAACAGCAAACAACCCTATAACATAATGTAAATTTGTAAATTGGAAAGTACCTGCATATAAATTTAACCCCATGCCATCACTAAAACCTTTAACATTTTCAGCAGGAACTCCTTTAAAGATTGTTTCTATTTGTGAGCTCATCAATACACCCCTAACTAAAGCAGTAGCATGAGCTAGTGGGTTTGAACTAATAATGTCTTTAGTTAATCCACTTAATCCACCAATACTAATATATATACCTGCTAAGAATCCACCTACAGAAGAGGTAAATGCAGTTAATCCACCGATGGTGCTAGAAGTCTTAACAAATAAGTAGATTAGAAACATTAACGAGGAAAAGCTAGTGGTACATAAGATAATAATACCTAATATCAAGATGTGTGTATAAAAACTAAATAGTTCACCTGAGATAATATAGATATATGCTTCTCCAAACAGGAAACTAATATATGTGATTATTGTTCCAACTACAATTGAACTAGCGATGTAACTTAGTCCTAAAATACTTCTTTTAAACGGGATGACGTAAAAATCATTTGTGATTTTTGCTTCTTTATCTAAGATAATTCTTGATAAAATCATTTGAGGTATATTGATTGAATTGAGAATTATTATTCCTGCTAATATCCATGAAAATATAAGTGCTTGGATACTGCTTCGTTCAATAGTTCCAAAATCTGAGAATGCTGATTCTGTATTTTCTATGTATACCCTCCCTAAAAATAGAATAAACAGGGCAATAATGATGAGAGAACTAATTAAAGAAAAGAACACTGTTGATTTATCTCTTAAATATAATTTAATGTTTCGTTTGGTAAGATCTATAAACATATTCATTTAGTCTAACCTCGTTCCTGTAAGATTTAAAAATACATCGTCCATGTTTCCTCTTAATACTTCAAATGCTTCTACGTGTTTTTTGATTCTTTGAAGTAGTTCAATTGAATCTGTAGTTTCATTTAATGTAATCTTAAGATAATCTTGGTGTAACTCATATTGATAATCACTGATTAACTTTTCTATTTCACCTAAGTTTCCTATCACCTTTAGAACATCGTTGGAGTAGTCTACCCTAAGTTGTTCTGGGGTATCTGAACAAATAATTTGTCCATTATTCATGATTATAACCTTATCGCAATTCATTGTCTCTTCCATATAATGAGTTGTGAGAATGATTGTTAAACCTTCTTTTAATAAGGCATCCATAGTTTCCCATATCAGTTTTCTAGTACTAGGGTCTAATCCAGTTGTAGGTTCATCTAGAAACAGGATTTCAGGGGAATGTAGAAGTGCTCTTGCGATATCTACTCTTCTTCTTTGTCCTCCTGAAAGCTCACCATAGTATTGAGACTCATAACTATCTATTTTTAATGTAGCAATAATACTATCTACTTTTTCTTTAACAATTTTTCGATCATTATGATAAAGAATACCTCTTGTTAGTAAATTTTCCCTAACCGATAATTTATCATCCATTACATTATCCTGAAAAACAATTCCAATTTTTTTTCTGATTTCTTCATCATCTATTCCAATTTTATACCCATTATAAGATATGTCACCAGCTGTTGGTTTTAAAAGGGTACAAAGGACATTTAAAGTTGTAGATTTCCCTGCACCATTTGGTCCTAGTAAAGCTACAAATTCACCTTTATTTACACTAAAATCAATGCCTTTTACGGCTTCGAGATCCTTGTAATTTTTTTGTAATCCACTAACTTCTAATATTTTCATGGGATCACCTCCAACATCATAATATCATAATTGGCAAAGAAAATAATCGAAAAAAGATAAGTGGTTGTTTTTATAGAGTAAGTGGTTGGAATAGTTGAATGAGCTGATATTTTCTTTGGGTTATTAGTGATTTGATATTTATTGAATAACACTATTAATATGATTAATCCAATTATTAAATATCACTCTATCTAAAAAAAAACAAGATATTCGAAACTATATGGTATAATAAGTATGATAAATAAAGAGAAAATTATATATTCTAATATCGGTAGATTGGAGAATGACATGAAAATTATAAATAAAAAAAGTATTCCACCTGAATCATTTCTATATACTGGAGAAGTAGACTTAGATACATCAATAAGACATCTTCAGTATAATTTAAACGAGTTTAAAGAAATGGATAAAAAAGCTGATTTAAAAGCGGATTTTGTAGATTGGATCATAGTTGAAGGATTAAGCAATGTAAATGTTGTTACATCTTTATGTCAAGAGTATAGTGTTGATAACCTTGTTATAGAAGATATACTCAATGTCAATCAAAGAAATAAAATTGAAGTATTTGATAAGTATATTTTTGCCGTCCAAAAATACACTTATGTAGAAGACTCAATATTAAAAACAGACTATATAAGTTTATTGCTTTTTGATGATAAACTTGTTACTTTCTCTGAAAAACATAATCTATTTATTAGCAATATCCTATTAAGAGTACAATCAAAGGAATCTTTAATCCGCAAATACAAACATGACTATTTGTTCTACGTTATATATGACATAATAACTGATGAAGTACTTAACGTTTTTCATTTTGTTGCTAATCAAGTAAATAAACTAGAAGAAAATTTACTTCAATTAGATAGACAAGATGAGCTTACTCTGTATAATTTAAGAAAAGAACTTGTTTATGTTAGAAATTACAGTAATCAACTTAAAGAAAATCTATTCGTAAATAAAAATCTAATATCTAGAATCAAAGGTACTCAAACAAGTAAGTATTATGAAGACTTAGAAGATCATATTGTAAATCTTAATGAGAAAGCAAAAACTGAACTAGAATTACTAAAAGGTATTTTTGATATATATATGAATAATAATGCGCATAAAATGAATCAAGTAATGAAGACTCTTACTATATTCAGTGCAATATTTATACCTTTATCATTTTTAACAGGTATATTTGGAATGAATTTTGTTAACTTCCCTATTCTTCAAAACGATTATGGGTTAATGTTGTTTTTAAGTATTTCGCTTTTAATTCCATCGATGATGTTGATTTATTTTAAGTATAACAAGTGGTTTTAGTAAACAAAATATTGTAATGAAGATTAAGTGAAAATAAAAAAAGTCTAGACAATGTCTAGACTTTTTATTAATTCATTAATTAAATCCACTCTTCAGCCCATTTGCCTATAGTGCTGTAAGTATCACTTAAAGAGTATCCTTTTTTTGTTAAACCATACTCAATTCGAATTGGCGTCTCAGGATAAACTTTTTTGATAACAATACCTTCTTTTTCTAACTCTTTTAATCTCTCAGAGAGTAATCTAGATGAAATACCAGGTATAAATTTCTCTAATTCCATAAATTTTTTAGGGAAACAGAGTTTCTGTAACTCTTAATTCATCAAGAAAAGTAAAGTTTATTAAAGAACAAGCTTATTTGAATATTGCGAAAAACCTTTTATCTAGAACTTTTAATAAAGTTGATGTTACAATAAATGATGATAAAGAATACGTTAAAAAAGTATTTGAGTATATGATAAGCAGAAAACACTCTCATTATAAAAAATGGGATGATGATTTTGTTGTGCTAGAGTACAATCAATAACAGATATATAAGCCAAACTTAATTAGTTTGGTTTTTTTTATAATGTATTCAATTCAAACAAGTTAGATATATATGTGCTATACTTAAGGCGTATAATAGAAACTATTCGTAATAAAGAGGAGAAACATAAATGGATATAAAATATATTGAGGAAAATATTGAAATACTAAGAAAACAAAGAGATGAAAACATCGTAGGGGGATACAGAGATTTTGTTGTACAGACTTACAATTATATTGAAAAGAAAATCGCAAAATCAGCTACTGATTTTTGTAATCCTAAAAACATGGATGTAAGTAATGCTGTTTTTGGAAATAGGAAACAAGAGAAAAAAATCAGAGGGTATATAGCCGATTTGAAAAAATCAGGATATCTTTTAATAGAAGGTGTTGGAGCAGACAGAGAAGTAAGGATTATTAAGTCTCTAGATTTTTAATGTAAATTTTCAATGTTGATAACACTACCCTTTAATAAGAGTTTCGTGTTACAATAAAGGCGAGTACTACATTTAGTAGAAGGAGTTGATTAGATGTCAAATAGTTTCAAGATTAAAAAAGCAAAAACAAAAGAGATAGATACTGAAAAAAACAAAGATATAAAAGATGCAAAACACGGTGCTAAATTTTTGAATAACAAAAGAGAAAAAGGAACAACAGCTAGTAATTTTTCAGGTAAATCTTCAAAAGACTTTTCTAGAAAGAAAGTTTAAAACAGGAATATTTTATTCCTGTTTTTTTTAAAAAATCCAAATATAGTTAAAAAAATAGTGTAAATGTTTGACAATATCTAAAATTATGATATTATTACAAGGCACTAGGATTTAAAGTGTGCTTCGATTGCCATCAAAGCACATGGGCTATCTAACCTATTATCGGGTCCTAGCGTAGATTTAGTTTCCAGTAACGTTTTCCAGCGTTACATACGGATTCTAATTTATGGAGATATCTTAGGATATCTCTTTTCTATTTTATAAGATCAAGGAGATGTGTTTATGAACGGAAATAATAGAAATGATATTAAAATTGGTTTGACTGTGTTGGTTGTTGAGAAACATAATCAAAGATCAGGTGAATTAACAGAAGGTGTAGTTTCAAAAATTCTTACTAATTCTAAAAATCATCCGCATGGTATTAAAGTAATGCTTGAAGATGGAACAGTAGGACGAGTAAAAGAAATCAAGTAATTTAATTTGCTGATTTCTTTTTTATTACAATTTTCCTCATATTAGAACGCTATGTTTAGTGTATAATGAAAAACAGTGGTATAATTAATAATAACAGTAATATGAGACACAGATATATTTGATAAATTATCCTTTTAACATGGATATTTGTTTCTAAATTAGTTGTTTATTAAATAGATAAAAGATATCTAGAAAGAGGAAACTCATGGAAACTAATAATATATATCAATTATTTACAAGTGATAGTGTAGATAAAAAATCTTGTATTGAAGTACAATTAGGAAAACAAAAAAAGAAAAGATTTAAGGATACTTCAATCTTTTTCAGTCCTGAGGGGTTTGGACCTTTAGAACAAACAATATGGGATAATTTTAGAGAGTACTCATCAAATTCAACTGTAAAGATTTCTTCAAAGGAATGGGCTAAAATAGTGGTTGGATTACAAGAATTAAGTGTTCTCTTAAAAGATAAAACGTATAATAAAGAATTATTAAGCATATTAGGGTTTAAGTCTTTAGACATGAAACAAATGTATGAAGTTAACTTTACAACGATTAATTTGAGTGTTGATAAAATGCTTCAAAGCTTTATAGCTTGGATAGAACCTAATCTTAAAGATAATGACTTTATTACAATTAATGGCTAATATTTAATTGAATAATACCAAAGTAAGATGATGTAAGCATCGTCTTATTTTTTTATAATTTCTAATTGAGATATTTAATTGTTTATAAAAGCGTTGTAAGATATATAAAGTGTTATTATTTTTACAAAATCAATAGTGTAAATTCATAAATTACAAATATAAAAATAAAAGAGACTATAGATTTTATTCTATAATCTCTTTTTTGGTACACTAAATTAATTATAAATCATCATTCATAGTAAGTTTTAACTTCTTAAGCTCTTTGTTAGTATAAACAACAGATATAAACACAGCACTCCAGTTTATAAGTACAATTCCCCACCATACACCATATACACCCATTTTTAATGTGGTTCCTAAAAGGATGAATATACCAAGTGGAAGGATCTGACGATATACTCCAATAACTACAGCAAACTTTGGTTTTTTGATACCTTGTAATACGGATACATTAACATTAAGGAATATATAAGTAGTAAATGCAATTGCCTCAATTCTAAGATAAATTGTACCTGCTCTTACAACAGCCTCATTTGTATCAAATATACGTATTAGATAGGGTGCAAGAGGAACTATGACGATTGTTCCGATAAGCATAATGATTACCCCATACAACATTCCTTTTCTTCTTGTCTCAATAATTCTATCAATATTCTTGGCTCCAAAGTTTTGCCCTACAATTGTAAGAACTGCAACATTTATACCAATCGTTGGAATTAACGCAAGTTGCTCTATTCTCATAGAAACTCCATACGCTGCAACAGTATCACTACCTGCATACAAAACAACAAAGTAGTTTATGATAAACACACCAAGTGCAATGGTCGCATTGTTAAGGGATGAAGGGATTCCTTGTCTTAATATATCTTTATTAGTTTCCCACGATAATGAGGAAGCTTTAAGCTCTTCTTTTTTAAATAAAGATGATTTATATAGATGATATCCTAAGTATATTGTTCCAAACATTTGAACTAAAACAGTTGCTAAAGCAATTCCTGTAGCTCCTAAATTAGGTAATCCAAACCAGCCAAATATAAACAAAGGATCTAATATTAAATTTGCAAAGAAACCGATTATTAAGTAGTTTCTAAAAGGTTTTGTATTACCTTGTGCATATAACAAACCGTTAATAACAAAGTTAAGTACAAAGAATATCGTCCCATATATTATCATTCTTGTGTAATCTAAGCCAATAGCCAAAACATCCCCTTCAGCGCCAGCTAAAGCGAACATTGGTTTTAAGTATAGAGGTGAAAGTAATGGAACGATTATACCAACTATTAATGCAATAAAAATTGAATTATATAATAATTGATGAAAAGACTTAGAATCTTTTTTCCCTATAGAAATTGCCGCTAAGGCAGTTGATGCGTTTCCTAATCCAGAACTTAGTGAAATCACTAAAAAGAATATAGGGAACGAAATTGCCATACCTGCAAGGGCGTCAGTTCCTAATCTACCAGCATAAATACTGTCAACTACGTTAAACAGGGTATTAAATAAAAACCCTATCGATGCAGGAACTGCGATACTTTTAAAGTGTGAAGAGATTCTACCTTCAGTTAAATCTGAGTTTTTCATAGCAACACCATCTTTCATTAATCTCATTATAAAACCATAAACAAATGTGTCATACTTTTATGCTTATAATAACAATTAATGACAATATTTTACAAAATAGATAACTAGAGCTTAAATGATTAATAAATATTTAACTACAATATGATAATAAATGATATGAGATGGTAGGGTGTCCTTATACTTTGCGATTGGTCCTAAGCTTAAGAAAAACTAAAACAAAATAAAAGGCACTCAAGGATGAGTGCCTTTTTTACTGGATTAATCTATAGTAAGTCTTTATTTTTAATTCTTAGGAATAGTGCATTGACTATTATGAGTAATAAAATCCCTAAACCTAAAATGTAGTAAGGAAAAATCGCTATTGTAGTTCTTCCTGCTACTAAGCCGAATAGTGGTGGGAATATACTGCTACCAATATAAGCACCAGCCATTTGGTAACCTATTATATATTGTGAATTCTGTTTTCCAAAGCTTGTAGGTGTCTCATGAATCATTGCTGGGAAGATTGGAGATAAACCTAACCCAATAATACCAAACGAAATCAACTGAAGAGTCTCTGATAATTTAAAGTTAATTAACAGTGCGCCAATAAAAACAACAAAAATTCCTATATAAATCATCTGTCTATTATTAAATTTGAAAGTTAGTAGTCCGCTAATGAATCTACCAATTGTAATTCCACCATAGTAGAATGCAATAACTTTTGCAGCGGAAACAACACGCATATCCTTAGCTCCTACTAAATAACTACTACCCCAAATCCCCACTGAAAACTCAATAGCACAATAAACTATAAATACACTAATTGCGAAAGGAACTCCTTTAATTCGTAATAGTTTGGAAGGTTTTGTATTTTGTGGTTCTTCTATCTCGTCCTTAGCAATTCCTGCTTTTTTCCAAAGTGGTAAAGAAATAAGAAGTATCCCGAAGAATACAAATTGAATAATTGCAATTGTTTTAAACCCGTTTCTCCAACCACTATTTAATAGTGTAAAAGACATAATTATTGGTCCTAATGTGGCCCCCACACCCCAAAAACTGTGTAACCAGTTCATGTGGATTGCTTTATAATGAAGTGCTACGTAATTGTTCAAAGCCGTATCAATACTACCTGCTCCAAATCCTAACGGGAACGCAAACAACAATAACCACCAAAATGATGGCATTAGTGAAATTCCTAAAAGTGCAGCAGCAGTAAAAAAGACACTTATAATCGTCACAAGTCCAGTACCAATTTTATTGATAATATAACCACTAAGAATACTAGATAATACAGTGGATACAGTTACCACTAAAGAAATAATACCAATTTGATCTAATGGTAGATCAAAATCTATTCTCATTGCAGGCCAACTTACTCCCATTATTCCATCAGGTAAACCTAAACTGATGAATGCTATGTAAATTATAACTAATAACACTATAGTAATCATTCGTATTCTCCTAACTAATAAAGCAATTAAGTTCTTAGTTCTTCAAGTAATTATAATATTTATATAGGTTCTTGACAACTACAACGTCGATTTTCAGAAACTACATAATTGTAAATATAAATATAATCAGTTATAATAGCTTCATACAGATTATAAGGGAGTTGATTCTATGAGTAAAAAGTTGCTATATTTTATACCTGTAATAATATGGATGACAATTATCTTTGCTTTTTCAGAGCAAGATGCAACTGAATCTTCATCGCTTAGCAACAATGTTACTGACACAATATATGAACCAATTGTTGAAGCGGTACCAAACGCTGAGATAAGTAAAGAATCATTTAATATTACTTTAAGAAATTTAGCCCATGGAGTTTTATATTTTATTCTTGGAGTGCTACTTATAAATGCAGTAACTTTATATGAATTTAGCAAATTAAAAAGTAGTGCAATATCACTTATAGCATCTATACTTTATGCATTCACAGATGAGTGGCATCAATTCTTTGTTCCAGGTAGAGCATTTGAATTAAAAGACATACTTATAGATAGTGTTGGAGCAATGATTGGAATAGCGATATACCTTTTATTGATGATAATCATTAAACCAAAAGAACTCATTTAAAATGTGTTCTTTTTTATATTAGTTTTATGTTGTCCCAAGAAGGTAATAATTCTCCGGTTTCTATTCTTTCAACAATAGAAACTATTTTGTCATTGATAGGAGTCTGAACATTGTATTTTTTTCCATAATCACAAACAATACCATTGATTGCATATACTTCAGTTTTTCTCCCTCTCTCTAAGTCTCTTAGCATACTAGATTTAATTTGTTTATGTTTCTTCATAGCAATAGGGATAATCATTAAAGCAATTTGCTTTTTAAACCAGGTTTTGTAATTTAGAAGTTTTACAACGTCCTTACCTTGCAATGTTTCAATTACAATATTAGCAGCATCGGCAACATCTATACATTCTTTGATAGCCTTTAAAGCTAGTATTCTTGATTTTCTATTATTACAAATTTCACCAAATGTTGCATTACTAATAACAGATAACCCACTAAAGGCAGCATTAACTAATAGTTTTGCCCATCTTGCTCCAATAAAGTTTTTTTCAATTTTAACATCACCCATTGTATTAAGTAGTTCGACTATATAGTTGAACAATTTATCATCATTGTTGCCATATTTACCAATACTAAATGTAAGGGTATCTCTTGTTGCTTCGGATGTTAATTCACTTACTCCATTACCATGGAACGTTGCCCCCCAAGACATAGTGCAGCCAATTGTTTTATCCTTACCAATTATTTCTGATACTGATAATTCTGGAAGACCATTTTGCATTGTACATATAACACCATCTTCCTTTAAATATAATTCAAGAAACTCAACAACTTCTTTATTATATCTTTGTTTTGTCATTAGTAGAATTATATCGTACTTCTTATTTATCTCATCAGGTAAAAGAGCTTTTACTTTTTGTATAAACTCTATTTTTCCAATAATCTTAGCCCCTTCTTTATTAAGCATAGATACATGGTCTTTGTTTCGATTAATTAAATCAATATCATAACCAGCTTTTGTTATATATGCTCCTAAAATAGTACCCATTCCACCTGCTCCATAGATAGCTACATTCATTAATTGTACCTCCTAGTATTTATAGATTATTCATTATTATTTTACCACATATATATATTCGAAGATATAGAAGTAGACATGTTCTGATTCTTAGTCTAATATGCTATAATTACTGTGAAGATATCTCAGGATAATTAAAGGAGAAAATCACTATGTTAATAATAAATCAGTTAAAAGTCAAACTATCGGACAACAGGTCGCTAAAAAATATAGTTTCACAAAAACTAAAAACATCCGAAGAAAATATTGTAAGTTGTGATGTTATAAGAAGAAGTGTGGACGCAAGAAAGAAAGACGACATTCTTTTTGTATACAATGTTGTTGTAGATCTAAAAGATGAATCTAGAGTTTTAGGTGGAAGAGTTAAAAACGTTAGTTCTTATGAACAAAAAGTGGATGAAGATACATTCAAGGGACTTCGATTTGATAAGAAAAAGAAGGTCGCAATAATTGGATTTGGTCCAGCAGGGATGTTTTCAGCATTAAAACTGTCAAATTACGGAATAAATGTTTCAGTATTTGAAAGAGGAGAAGATGTTGAAAAAAGATTTATATCAGTGACAAATTTCAATTCTAATAGAGTACTAAATACAGAATCAAATATCCAATTTGGTGAAGGTGGAGCAGGAACTTTTTCAGATGGTAAATTAACAAATAGAGGTAAAGATAAAAGAGCAAAGTGGCTTTTTGAAGAGTTTGTTAAAGCAGGTGCACCTGAAGAAATTATGTATGTTCAAAACCCTCATATAGGAACAGACAAGCTTGTAAACATTGTTAAAAATGTTAGAGAGAAAATTATATCTCTAGGTTCTAGTGTCTTATTTAATAGCAAAGTAACAAATGTTGTTCCTTATAAAAAAGGAGTTAACATTACAGTGAATGGTACTGTTCAATATTTTGACTATGTTGTATTAGCAATTGGGCATAGTTCAAGAGACACAATCGAAATGTTATATAAAAACAAAGTTAATCTAGAATCGAAACCATTTGCAGTTGGATTAAGAATAGAACATAGACAAACAGATATTAACAAAGCACAATACGGACCAAATTATAACAATCCTAAATTGGATGCAGCAGAATATAAGTTAACTCATCAAACAAGCAAGGGGAAAGGGGTATATACATTTTGCATGTGCCCAGGTGGTCTTGTAGTCCCTGCTGCTTCTGAGGAAAACACAGTAGTAGTAAATGGTATGAGCGAATATAAAAGAGATAAGGTTAATGCTAACAGTGCACTGCTAGTTACTGTAAACAAGGATGACTTTAAATCTGATCATCCTCTAGCTGGAATTAAATTTCAAAGAGATTTAGAGAAAAAAGCATTTGAACTAGGAGGGAGCAATTATAATGCTCCAATTCAATTAGTTGATGATTATATGAATAATAAAGTAACTACAAATGTAGGCAAAGTATTACCAAGTTACTCAGTTGGGTACAAATATGCAAATCTAAGAGAACTTTTTTCAAATGATGTAAATGATGCATTTATTGAATCAATACCCAAATTAGGAAATAAATTAAAAGGATTCAATTCAAAAGATGCATTGTTATCTGGTGTTGAGTCAAGATCATCATCACCAGTAAGAATATTACGAGATAGAGAAACAATGCAAAGTACAAACATTGAAGGATTATATCCAACTGGTGAAGGTGCTGGATATGCTGGAGGGATTGTTTCTGCAGCTGTAGATGGTATCAAAGTAGCAGAAAAAATCTTAGATAAGTTAATACTGAAATGAGAGTGATGAAATGAATATAGAAGTTTTAAAGGAAGCAGAGAAGACATTTAGACTTCAATTCCCCCAAGGTTTTGAAAGTGAAAATATGAAGGACATCAGAAGAAAACACAAATTTGGGTCTGTTGTTAAGTTTGCACAAGAAGTTTTTACAGAAGATGCGTTTAAACACAAAAAACAAACCATAGATAATATATCAAGGTTTGTATCAAAAGCATCAATGGTTTCAGTATTTGAAAAAATAAAATTCAGAAACTTTATAAAGGAAATTGATGATGATCTTCAATTTGAGTTACTTGACAGCATATATGACTTAATACACGTTAATGAAAAAAGAGGTTTTACTAACTTGGTCCAATTACTAGCAACATACAATCTTGCAAAGTGGCCATTAATAACATGCTACCTAGCATATATCAATCCAAAAAAAGATATTTTTGTTAAACCAACCACTGTAAAAATGATACTTAAAAAATTAGAAATAAACCATATTACTTATTCTCCAAGACCAACATATGAGTTTTACAAGGAATACAGAAAAGTTATTAATGAGATGAAGAAACATGTAGATAAAAGATTAAGACCAAGCAATGCAGCATTTTCTGGATTCTTAATGATGTCGTTATAAAAAAAGCCGAGATTTTATCGGCTTTTTATTTTATAGAATTAAAATTCCTACTCCTACAATAGCTATCAAAGAAGCTAAAATTTCGATTAAGTTAACTTTTTCTTTAAACAAGAATATTGAGAATGGAATAATCATTATTACATTAAGCTGTGCAACAGTTGTTGCTACACCCATTTCAATATACTTAAGTGCCAAAAGACTACTTGAAACACCTAAGAATGGTCCAAAGACACTACCTAAAGAGATAAACAACATTGCCTTCTTTTTATTGAGTGCTTGATATACACTGTTCCAGTCTTGTTTAACAAAGATAAATATTGTGAATCCAATTATTGCGGCAAACAGTCTAATTTGAGTTGCTTCAAAAGCACCCATATCACCCATTCCGTTTTTACTAAATAAAAGTCCAATAGATTGTGCAATTGCGCCTATGACGGCAAAGATAATACCTTTTCTCAGGTGAGGATGTTTTTCTTCTTTATTACTATTTTTTGCTAAAATTGCTGTCATTACTGCAGTTAAGATAATGATGATACCAATAATGGATTTACCAGACAAAGACTCATTTAAGAAAAAGTATCCTAAGAGTGCAGACATTATTGGTACTGTGCTCATAATAAGTAATGAAATTCTACCACCTATATCTACAAAAGCTTGGAATAAAAACAAATCTCCAATGACTAAACCAATGAAACCTGAAATCATTAGTAATGTCCAAGCATTAAGTGAAACACCAAGAGGAATGAAACTTCCACTAGTGAATAATAATGTAATTCCAAGAAGTGTTGATCCGATAATTAACCTAATAAAGTTAACAGGTAAACTTCCAACTCTTTTTCCTGCGTATTCAAAACTAATAACTGTAATTGTCCAACAAAAAGCTGTAAAGACACTAATAAGTATACCTGTAAGTTCCATAAATTTACCTCAATCTGTATATTAGAAATTTTTTGATTGTTTCCCAGAGATATGATCTATCTCTATTCTGATGACAAGAGTTTTATTTACTGCGCTAGCAATTTCTGCGCCAGCCTTTGCGAAAAATTTACCTGTGTATCTTCTTGCGATTTCATACAGTGCTTTTTTATATTCGTCTTTATCTTCAACAATATAAGCTCTTCCGAATACATGAACACTTTTAAATTTTGTTGTATAAGCTTTTTCATCAATGTATGAATCAGCTATAGCAAATAAGGATATTTTATTGTTTGCATTTATATTATCTATTTTATGACCTACCTTTGCACAATGAATGTAAATAAAACCATCTAATAAGACATGATTTACAGCAACTGTATAAGGATAACCATTATCAACTGAAATTGTCGACATTGTACAATCATTTGCAATCTCTAAAAATTTTAAAGCTTCAGCGTTATCAGTTTTATTCTTTATTCTTCTCATTTCTCTAAACATAGTAATCTCCTTAAACTTCTTTTTGGGTTTTGCAGAATATATAGAAAGAAGAGCCAAATATTATAAAGTATCCAATGAAGCTATAAATATCTGGTAACTCTGTAAATACAAAGAAACTTATTATTGTTACAAACACAACATTAAGGTAATTAAATATTGAAATCTCTCTAGCTGGTGCGTATCTGTAGGCAATAGTTATTCCATATTGTCCAATGCTTGCAAACGTTCCTGCTAGAAGTAAATATATTAACTGGGTTGTTGTCATTGGTTCAAAATAATATATGAAAAAAGGGAATAAGGTAACAACACTGAATAATGAAAAGAAAAATGTTATAGTAAAGAACTTTTCCTTATCACCAAGATATCTTAGCAATGTATAGGAAGCCCCAGCAAAAATTGCAGAGAATATAGCAGCGATATAAGGAATAATTTCAATTTGAAATGCAGGCTTTATAATAAATAAAGTACCTATAAAAGCCACAATTATAGAAATAGTTTGATATCTTTTTATACGTTCTTTTAAAAATACAAAACTAAAAAGTATTAAGAAGAAAGTGCTGATTTTATTAAGCATATTTGCATCAGCCAAAACACTATTATCAATAGCATAAAAATATAATACCATTCCAGACAAACCTAAACCACTACGATATAGCAACAAAGATCTATTTCCCCTCGTACCAAAGAACGTTCCTTTGAAGTATATAATTAGTCCTGCAGAGAAGAATATTGTCATTATGTTTCTAAAAAAAACTTTCTGGATTGTTGGTAAATCGCCAGATAATCTAATAAAGATACTCATCACAGCGAATCCAAAAGCTGAAATTATAATGAATGTTATTCCTTTGAGTTTGTTTGACATAATAAGCCTCCATTAATCAATATACGTATTATATATCAAAGCATGTCAAAAGCATACTTTTTTATTAGTTTGTCCTTTTCTAAAGACAATAGACAAATAAAAAAAGAGTTCGACGAACTCTTTTATTTTATTTTAAAAGCTATAAATTCTATTACTGCACCATAAACTGCACCAACCAAGAATCCTAATAAATCATTATAGTCTGTTGCACTATAAAACCCAAAAGAAATAATTAGTCCAAGGATTACACCTCGTAAAAGTGCAAGTCTAACATCTTTAAGGGGCATGATTAAACCAATAACAATACCGAGCAATAATCTATTAAACCAAAATGAAAATAAATATAAATTACTTAACTCACCATTATACCTACTTTGCGCACCAATAATACAAACAACACCAAGTATTGCCCCTATTAATACTGAAATAATTAGTCTTTTTCTATTCATTTAGGGGGTTCCTCCTTTTATTAATTAATTGTTCTAATGAGTATAGTATACTTATTAGTTTATCTTCTTTAAAGTGATTTGCTAAGAAATATGATCCTAAAGGTATATTTTCTTTTGAATATCCGATTGGTATTGTCATGGTTGGAAAACCACATTCTGGTCCAATACTTGTATAAGAAGAGAAGTATATTAAATCAAGTTTATGTTCTTCGAATATCCTTTTTATTGATTTACTAGTTTCATCTCTTTCTAATAACCCATCAAGATACTCCTTATTATTCATTTTCCCATCTGTAGCTAAACAATCCTCTAATAATTTTTGTCCATATTTTAGAGCTACTATCTCATGTTTTTCATTGTACTTAACAATGTCTTTCAAAGTCTTTACTTTTACATTTGTACTAGTAGTGGATAAATACTTGTTGATGTTTCTTTTAAACTCATGTTTCATTATATTAAAGATAAGGGAAGGTTGCTTAATATCCAAGTCTTCAACAATAACAGCACCTGCTTCTTTCATAACTGATATTAAATCTTTGAATGCAGTTTTTGCTTCGTCTGATAACTTAGAATATCTATTTTTATCAATACCAATCCTTGCACCTTTCAAAGAACCTTCTATTAAATATTTAGTGTAATCTACTTTTTCATCGTTTTTAGTAAGAGTTACGGGATCATCTAAATCATTTCCTCTAAGGGATGATAAAAGAATTGATACATCTGTTACATTTTTACCAATTGGTCCTGCTGTATCTAACGTTGAGGAGATAGGGATTATCCCTGTTCTACTAACGAGACCTATAGTAGGTTTCATACCAACTACTCCATTTTGCATTGAAGGACTCATTATACTACCACCAGTTTCACTTCCAATGCTAACTGGAGTTAAATTAAGCGTTACACTTACTGCGCTACCAGCCGATGATCCACTTGGATCATGTTTCAGATTCCAAGGACAAAGAACTTCACCACCAAGGCTACTATATCCATTTCTCATATTATAAGACATAAAATTTGCAAACTCTGTAAGGTTTGCTTTTCCCAAGATAACTGCTCCTTCATCTCTCAATCTTTTTACAATAAATGCGTCTTTAGAAGCAAAATTCTTTTTTAAAGAAATACTACCAGCTGTAGTATGCATTTTATCTCCGGTGTTAATATTATCTTTTAAAACTACAGGGATCCCATGCATCAAACCTCTAACTTTACCATTACTTCTTTCAAAATCTAATGCTTTAGCTATATTAAGAGCATCTGGGTTAATTTCAAGAATGCTATTAAATTTTACTTCACCCTGATCGACATTAGCTATTCTATCAAGCAAAGATAAAACTAAATCATAAGATGTTATTTTCCCGCTTTCCAAATCATTTTTAATTTCAAAAATATTACTTTCAATATAGTTATACATACTGACCTCCATGTAACTTGATACATTTATTATATCATAGCTAGATAATATGACATATCGCTAATGCAGAATCATAATAAATGTTATAATATTTTTATTGGAGGTGTTTAAATGAGTTACGTAAAATTAAATTTAGCTGTTACTATTGATGGATATATTTCTAGATTAGATGATAGTGTTGATTTTCTAACAAGTATGGGGGATGAACTCACTAAAACATTTAATGAGTTTTTGGAGACTGTTGATGTAATTATTATGGGTAGTAAAACATATGAAGTTATGCTTGGTTTTGGAGATTATCCATTTAAAGAAAAAACAACTTATGTAATGACTAAAAGGAAATTTGAAGATAATAACTACATTACTTTTACAAGTGACAACATTGAAGACATACTTGCAAAGCATAAAAACAATGTATGGTTATTTGGGGGAGCTACTTTGATTAAAGAGTTTATAGAAAAAGACTTAGTAGATGAATATATTATATCTATTGCACCTGTATTAATAGGGGAAGGAATACCATTATTTAAAAAATCTAGTAAACAAGTAGAACTTGATTTAGTTTCTGTGACTGAAGCAAATGGAATGGCAATACTAACATATAAAAAAAGAGTATCCTAACGGATGCTCTTTATTCTTCTATTGTTCCAAAATGAAATTGCCAAATAACTCCATACTTATCTTTTAGAACACCGTAAACAGCACCCCAAAATGTCTTTTTAAGTTTTTGCATGATAATACTTTCCTCAGCAAGTCTATCAAAAATCTCTTCCATTTCTTCTTGGTTTTCAAAATCTAAATGAAGATGGATTCTACCGTGATCTTCAATATCCTCATCTGCAAGATATATAATATGATCATTTATAACAAGTTCCAAATGCATTACTCTTTCTAACTGGTTTAAAGGGCAATCAGGAGTGTCTTTTCCAAGCATTATGTAATTGATTCTAGCATTAAACATATCAACATAATATTCTGCAACTTCTTTTGAGTCCTTACACATAATGTAGGGTTTTATAAATTGTTTCATATACATACCTCCTTTTTACTATATTTTACCATTTATAAAATAAATATTGCAATCAAAAAGAAAAAAACTAGAACTATTTTGTTCTAGTTTTTTGTTCTTATTTAAGTGTTTGAAAGAATAACTCTGCAGTATTTACATTTGATGCAAGTGGTATTTTATAAACATCGCTTAATCTAAATAACGCAGACACATCTGGTTCATGTGGTTGTGCTGTTAATGGATCTCTGAAAAAGATAATCAAATCTATATCTCCATTTGCTACTCTAGCCCCAATTTCTTGATCTCCACCAAGTGGACCGCTTCTAAAGCAATGGATAATTAATTCAGTGTTTTCCATTATTTTTGTCCCAGTTGTCCCAGTTGCAAATAATTGATGTTTTTTTAGGATGTCTTCATGTCTTTTGCAAAAGGAAATCATTTCAGGCTTTTTTTTGTTGTGTGCAATTAATGCTATTTTCATAGTATCACCTCAAAACCATTATACTATAAACATCACAATATATTAAACACATATATTATTTTGTTTATTATTATTTGTGATAAAATAATATTAGTTAAGGAGTGATAATATGAGTTATCCTAAAATACCTGATTTTCACAAAATTTCACAAGAGATTATCTATTACTCAAAATATAAACACGAATATGGCGCAAATGATGTGGATAGTAAGCTAAAAAATCTTTACGAAATACTTGAAAAAGGATTAGAGGAGCTTAAGAATCTTCCTTTTGATAACTATTATAGTGAAATAGAGCCAAGTGATTATGAAGGTATCATCAAATTAAGACCAAAAGGACCTCGTATTTTATGGAAAGAAATGAATAATTCATATAATGATAAATTGGAGGGAGCACTCCTTTCTAGAATTGCAGGATGTATTCTGGGAGCTCCTGTGGAATTTCATAGTATTGAAGATATGAAAAATTGGGCTAAATATAATGATGAAGTATTTCCACCAATTGACTATTGGAAATCTATAAAATCTCCTTATAACAAAAGATATGATAAAAGTGACTTTATTCAATACACTAGAGATGGAATGGATAAAGTTCCAGTTGATGATGATATTGTATATACAATTCTTAATTTATTCCTAGTTGAACAATATGGGTTTAAATTTAGTACTGAAAATGTTGGAGAATTATGGCTTAAATACTTACCATATGCTTGCACTGCAGAAGAAGTAGCACTTAATAACCTTAAAAAAGGTTTTAAGGCAAGAGAAGTTGGTGAAATTGACAATCCATTTATGGAATGGATTGGTGCAGATATAAGAAGTGATGCATTTGCTTACATTGCTCCAGGACAACCAGAAAAAGCCGCTAAAATGGCATATTACGATGCGTATCTTAGTCATAGAAGAAACGGTATATACGGCGAGATGTATTTTGCAGCTGCTCAATCAGCAGCATTTGCAGTAGATTCTGTATTAGAAGCCCTTGAGATTGGATTAACTGAAATACCTAAGGATTGTTCATTAGCTAAGGATATAAGATGGGCGATTAACGAAAGTGCAAAAATTACAAATTATATGGAAGCAAGAGAAGCTGTTGAGAAAAGATTCAATGGTATGGAACACGCTCATACTAATAACAATGCTTGCTTAACAGTATTTGGGTTAATGATAGGTCAAACAGATATCACTAAAGTAATTGGTGAAACAGTAGCAATGGGAATGGATAATGATTGTACTGCTGCTACAGCAGGAAGTATTGTTGGAGCGATAGCTGGTAAGAAAAATCTTAAATCTAGTTGGTATAATAGATTTAATGATATAATAGATACATATTTGATAGATGTTGGTGAAGTAAAAATATCTGATGTAATTGAAAGATTTACTAAATTAGCAAAAGAATCATTTAAATAGGAGGAATATCAATGAATGAAAAAATAGAAGTTCAAGAAGAAAATACTGCAGTGTCCAAAACGTCTTTAAAAGTTAAAATAAAAAACACATGGAAAAGGTGTATTGATTATTTAAAAGCTAACAAGTATTTCTCTACTTTAATACTGATACTCTCATTAGTTATATTGGCGCTTATAATTTCACTATTTCAAATGAAAAACTGACAATAAATTGTCAGTTTTTTTATTTAAACATACTTATTAATCTTGTTATCTTATCATAGTTAATATATCTTGATTCTCTTAGAAGTTCTTTTCCTTCGCTAAATATAACAACTGTAGGAACACTGAAGATTAAATATTCTCCTCTAAACTGATCTATATCATCTATATATATATTATATACTTCAATTTGGTCGAGATTTTTAACGTTTGTTTCTAACATTTTGTTAATCATCTTACAAGATGAACAGTCATGAGATTTTGCAACAATCATAACTAATTCTTTATTTATGATATCTTTAACCTCTTTAAATTTATGTATTTGCTGCATATTTTTTGTCCTCCACTATTTCAAGTGCATTAACTGGGCAAGCATATAAACATCCCCAGGCATTATCACAAAAGATACCTGTATTATAAGCTTTTTTACTATCTTTGTCCATTTTAAGAGTTCCAGTAGGACAAATTCTAGTGCATATACTACAACCAATACATTTACTTTCTATTACATTTACGGTATAAGCCATTCAAAACACCTCCAAGCATTAGTTAGTATACAAACCAATGGTCCATTTGTCAACCTAATAATTTGAAAAAAGGTTTTCATATTTATAAA
>Ga0102814_10000892_pt1 | contig 21378 bp, 24 predicted proteins | sample ColrivemetaGS741_FD_79112 | JGI IMG/M metagenome (GOLD analysis project Ga0102814, IMG submission 79112) | Estuarine microbial communities from the Columbia River estuary - Flood tide ETM metaG S.741 | ecosystem: Environmental > Aquatic > Marine > Intertidal zone > Estuary | place: USA...
GGCAAAACCATTGCAGGAGGAATCCCCGCTGGTGCCTATGGGATGACCCAAGAACTGGGAGACAAGGTTCGGTCCTCTTTACACCTGGAAGATATTGACGTCGGGGGTGTCGGAGGGACTTTGGCCGGCAACGCGTTATCCCTGGTCGGGATTAGAGCAACTCTCGGTGAGGTTCTCACTCCAGAGTCTTACCCCGCGATGATTGACCAAGCCACGAGGTGGACCCAGGGCGTTTCCCAGGCTCTGGAGGAATGGAATGTGCCATGGCAGGTGACTCAATTGGGGACCAGGGCGGAATATAGTTTCCTGCCTCACGCTCCTCACGATGGAGGCGAAGCCGCCCACGCAGACGATTTCGAACTGCAGCAGTATTTGCACTTGCACGCGCTCAATAGAGGAATTCTGATGACGCCATTTCACAATATGGCGCTGATGAGCCCCGCCACTTCCTCTCAGGATGTGGATGCTCACACGGCGCACTTCCGAGAAGCCGTGGAAAGCTTGTTTGGGTGAGTGCCCGAATCTTCAAAACCTCTAATAGCGCTGAGCTGTTAGAAGGTATGCGCACCGCTCGGATGAGTATTGGACGCGGTGACGTCGTAGCAATCCCCACAGATACGCAGTATGCGCTGGTGGCAGACGCGTTCAAACCGGCCGCAGTCGCAAAACTGAGATCGGCGCGGGGGATGCCGGCTAACGCCCCCTTGTCTGTTTTCTTACCCGGAATACCCACTCTTGCCGCGCTTGCCGAACATGTTGACGAGGACGTAAAAACCCTCGCCCAGGAATTTTGGCCCGGTGGGTTAACCCTCATTGTGCCCGCGGGTGAATCCCTAGCGTGGGATCTTGGTGAGACGAAAGGGACGGTGGCACTTCGAATGCCTGGCAACCGTATCGCCCTGGAGTTACTGAGCGAGACGGGACCCTTGGTCCAATCCGGCGCCTTTATCCAAGGGGAGAAGCCCCTGGTGTCTCCCTCCGCTATTGCCAAACGCTTAGGTGATGCGGTGTCTGTTTTCTTGGCTGCTGGTGAAGAGAAACCGGGAAAAGAATTCTCCACCGTGATCGATGCGACTGGTGTGGGTCACTCCGGAGGGAAGCTCCGCGTGGTTCGCGAGGGCCTTATTCCGCTCACAGATATCTTCCATGCGGTGCCCGCAGAGCGGTTTGCCTAAACCACCAATAGAAGGCTGATTGGTGCCCATCAGCTAGGATTGATAGAGTTCACGAACACGTCGTTCGCCGCGCCTTTAACGGTGCCCCGAAACTGGAGACAGAGCTGTTAACAGAAGCCACTGAGACACTGTTCCAGTTTGCCGCCAGCGAATCTGGAGGATTCTCTCCACCGACGATTGAAGAGTTTTTCCCACCTGCCATCTTGTTTGAAGGCACCATCTTCGAGATGAACCGGATTATCCTGGTTCGCCTTCTCGCTGTAGCGGCGCTGTTCCTGGTGTTTTGGCTCGGAACCCGCAAAATGACCGTTGTTCCTGGACGTTTCCAAGGCGTCGTGGAAATGGGATTGAGTTTGGTCCGCGTCAACATTGCTGAGGACCTACTCGGTGAAAAAGATGGCAAGCGCTTCTTGCCCTTGCTCACCAGCATTTTCTTCCTCGTGTTGTTCATGAACCTCACCGGCGTCATACCTGGTTTGAACATTGCAGGAACAAGCGTCATTGGGATGCCACTGGTGCTTGCCGTCACGTCCTACTTGGCCTTCGTTTACGCGGGTCTTCGCAAGCACCCCGGCACCTTCTTGAAGAACTCTCTTCTGCCCCCTGGAGTGCCCTGGCCTTTGTACCTGATCGTGACTCCGATTGAACTTGTTTCTACCTTCATTCTTCGCCCCGTGACTCTGACGTTGCGATTGCTGATGAACATGGTGGTGGGCCACTTCCTTCTCGTCTTGTTCTTCTCTTCCACTCACTTCTTTATCCTCTACTCCGATTCCTTTATGGGTTTCTTCGGGATTGGGACGATAGCTTTTAGCATTGTCTTCACTTTTTTTGAATTGTTGGTCGCTGTATTGCAGGCCTACGTATTCACGCTTTTGACCGCTGTCTACCTCCAGTTAGCGCTGGCGGAAGAACACTAAACCTCAGCCCGATACGACATCGGGCTGACAATATGGAAGGAAACACCTGTGGACGCAACCTCGGTTATCGCCGAACTATCCGGAAACATTGCGACGGTCGGTTACGGTCTCGCTGCAATTGGACCAGCTATTGGCGTGGGCATTGTGGTGGGCAAGACCATTGAGTCTGTCGCTCGTCAACCAGAACTTCAGGGCCGCTTGACGGTGCTGATGTATATCGGTATCGCCTTCACGGAAGCACTGGCGTTTATCGGTATTGCCACGTACTTCATCTTCACTGGATAGGCATAACGATGCACATGGAAGCACTCTTTCTCGCTGCGGAAGGGGAATCACCTAACCCGTTGATTCCTGCGATTTACGACATTGTCTGGTCGATCATTCCGTTCGCGCTGGTCTTGTTCCTGTTTTGGCGGATTGTTCTGCCACGACTGCAGAAGACTTTGGATGAGCGCTCACTCGCTATCGAAGGCGGCATCGCTGAGGCTCAATCCGCACAGGACGAGGCCAAAAAGGCGCTGGACAAGTACAACAAGCTTCTCAAAGAAGCCCGTCAAGAAGCCTCAGAGATCAGAGATCAGGCTCGTGCCGAGGGATCTCAAATCCTGGCTGAGATGAAGACCTCTGCCCAGAGCGAAGCGGATCGCATCGCAGCTAACGCGCAGGCTCAGATTGAGTCTCAGCGCGCACAAGCGGTGCTCTCGCTTCGTAAAGAGGTTGGCGCGTTGGCTCTGGACTTGGCCGCTGCTGTGGTTCAAGAGCGCTTGAGCGAAGACGCTAAGGCTGCTTCGGTCGTGGATCGTCTCTTGGCGGACCTCGATAAAGATGCCGCTCCAGCCAAGAAGGCCGCAGCAAAGAAGGCGAAAGCGTAACTATGGGCGCACAAACCAGCCACTCCCTTGAGCTAGCCAGAGAATTCCTGGCTTCTCAAGGCGCCAGCCTGCCTTTAGCGCAGCAGCTGTTCGCCGCGGGTCTTGGTTTGTCCACGTCTCCTGCTTTGCGTCATGCGCTCAGCGACTCCTCTGCGGACACGAAATCCACAGCGGCCTTGGCGAATGCAGCATTTGCTGGGCTCACAAGCGAAGCGAAGAAGCTGATTGCACAGCTGGTGGAGCTTCGGTGGTCGAGCGCTCTGGATTTGCAGGCAGCGCTTGAGGAATTGGCCATTCGTTCCTGCGCCACCGGCGCAGGGGAATCCACGGACCTCGTCGGCGAGCTCTTGGGAGTCTCGGACATTGTTCACGCTCATCCCGAGCTGGAGCTGGGGTTAGGTTCCAAGCGCGCCAGTGCCTCTGCCCGAGCGAACCTCATCGGATCGGTCATTGCGGGCAAAGTTTCTGCGGAAACGCAGGCGATTGTGAGACATCTGGTGTCCGACCCACGAGGCCGCCGCATTGGGGCCATGCTCCACTTCGCGGCAGAAACCGTTGCTCACCAGCACGGCAAAGGCCTGGCAATTGTGAGTGTGGCGCAGCCTCTCACCTCAGGCCAGCACGACACTATCCAGACAATGCTCTCTGCCCGGTATGGGCGTCCGCACTACCTTGCTCAAGACATCGATGACTCTGTTGTGGGTGGTGCACGAATTCGCGTTGGCGACAACGTGATTGACGGCAGTATCGCCACTCGACTCAGCGACTTAAGAAACACACTGGCTGGCTAAGCCCCAGCTAGTGGCACACGAATAACAACCAAAGGAAGAACCATGGCAGACATCACCATCAACCCGGATGAAATCCGCGATGCCCTGAAAGACTTCGCCAAGTCTTATGACCCCGGCAGTGCTAGCACCGCCGAAATTGGTCACGTTGTGGACGCCGCCGATGGAATCGCCCACGTCGAGGGCCTGCCTGGCGTGATGGCCAACGAGTTGGTGAAGTTCGCCGATGGCACCCTAGGCCTCGCGCAGAACCTTGATGAGAATGAAATCGGTGTGGTGGTTCTCGGTGAATTCAGCGGAATTGCTGCAGGCCAGGAAGTTACCCGCACCGGTGAAGTTCTGTCCGTTCCCGTCGGTGAGGGCTACCTCGGTCGTGTTGTCGATCCCCTGGGAAACCCCATTGATGGCTTAGGTGAGATCAAGACTTCTGGCCGCCGCGCCTTGGAACTCCAGGCTCCCGGCGTGATGGATCGTCGCAGTGTGCACGAGCCACTTCAGACGGGTATCAAGGCTATTGACGCCATGATTCCTGTGGGACGAGGACAGCGCCAGCTCATCATTGGTGACCGCCAGACCGGTAAAACCGCCATTGCTGTGGATGCCATCATCAACCAGAAGGCCAACTGGGATTCTGGCGATGAGAACAAGCAGGTTCGCTGTATTTATGTTGCTATCGGTCAAAAGGGTTCCACCATTGCCGGTGTGAAGGGCGCTTTGGAAAAAGCAGGTGCCATGGAATACACCACGATTGTGGCTGCACCCGCTTCTGACCCCGCTGGATTCAAGTACCTTGCTCCCTACACGGGCTCTGCCATTGGTCAGCACTGGATGTATGACTCCAAGCATGTCTTGATCATCTTTGATGACCTCTCCAAGCAAGCTGAGGCCTATCGCGCTGTGTCCCTGCTTCTTCGCCGTCCACCGGGTCGTGAAGCCTACCCCGGTGACGTCTTCTACTTACACTCCCGTTTGCTGGAGCGTTGCGCCAAGCTCTCTGATGACCTTGGCGGCGGTTCGATGACCGGTCTGCCTATTGTGGAGACCAAGGCCAACGACGTCTCGGCCTTCATTCCCACCAACGTTATTTCGATCACCGATGGTCAGATCTTCCTGCAGTCCGATCTGTTCTTGGCAAACCAGCGTCCCGCTGTGGACGTGGGTATTTCGGTGTCGCGTGTGGGTGGAGACGCTCAGGTGAAATCGATTAAGTCGGTATCGGGAACTCTGAAGCTGGAGCTGGCTCAGTACCGATCCCTAGAAGCCTTCGCCATGTTTGCTTCTGACCTTGACGCTACAAGCCGTCGTCAGTTGGCTCGTGGGGCGAGACTCACCGAGCTGCTCAAGCAGCCTCAGTATTCTCCCTACCCCGTGGAGGAGCAGACGGTCTCGATTTGGGCCGGCACCAACGGAAAACTGGACACCGTCGAGGTTGCTGATGTCTTGAAGTTTGAGGCTGAATTGCTCGAGCACCTTCGTCGCAACACCAAGATTCTTGACACCTTGCGCAAGACGAACGTTCTGGACGATGACACCAAGGCCCAACTTGAGGCTGAGGTGGACAAGTTCCTCGTGGCCTTCCAAGCCAGTGGCGCAGAAGGTCTGGGCCACCCGGGAAGCGAAGAGTTTGACGCTTTGGAGCAAGAAGACATCAATCAGGAAAAGATCGTCAAGCGTAAGCGCTAAGACGACCAAGGGATAAGGACTAGACGCAATGGGTGCACAGCTTCGGGTGTATCGGCAGAAGATTCGTTCTGCCAGTACGACCAAGAAGATCACCAGGGCTATGGAGCTCATTTCTGCATCTCGGATTCAGAAAGCTCAAGCCCGGATGGTCTCTGCTGCGCCCTACTCTCGTGCGGTAACGCGCGCAGTATCCGCCGTCGCCACCTATTCGAATATCGATCACCCCTTGCTCACGGAAGCAGAGAATCCCCGTCGCGCTGCGATTGTGATCTTCAGCTCCGATCGCGGACTAGCGGGAGCCTTCAGCGCCCAGGTTCTCAGAGAAGCGGGCGAGCTTCGCACCCGATTGGAAGAAGAGGGCAAAGAAATTGTCAACTTCGTCATTGGGCGCAAAGCAATGCAGAACTTCGCTTTCCGTCAGCGCAGTGTGGAGAAGTCGTGGACAGGCAACACGGACCAGCCCGAGTTTGAAACAGCAAAAGATATCGCCGGGGCTTTGATTGAGCAATTCATTAAGTCGACCGACGAAGGCGGAGTGGATGAAATCCACATCGTCTACAACCGTTTTGTTTCCTTGGTAGCCCAAACTCCTGAGGTGGTGCGGGTATTGCCCTTGGAAGTTGTCGAGGGGGTTGAAGAGCCAGGCGATACGGAGATTTTCCCGTTGTATGAATTTGAGCCCGAGCCCAACGACGTCCTGGACGCTTTGTTGCCGGTTTACATTGAAAATCATATTTTCTCGGCCATGCTGCAGTCTGCCGCTTCGGAACACGCAGCTCGCCAAAAAGCTATGAAGTCAGCAAGTGATAACGCAGACAAGCTGATTCGTACCTACACCAGCCTTGCCAACAATGCTCGCCAGGCAGAAATCACCCAGCAAATTTCCGAAATCGTGGGCGGCGCCGACGCCCTCGCTTCGGCGAAGTAAAGAAAGAGATAACGACATGAGCAAGACAGCCACCAAGAAAGCGACGTCCACGGGTCGTGTAGCCAGAGTGACGGGCCCCGTCATCGACGTGGAGTTCCCCCACGACTCTATTCCGGCTATTTACAACGCCCTGCAGACCACCGTCACGATGGGTAAGACCACCAGCACGTTGACTCTCGAGGTCGCTCAGCACTTAGGTGACGATTTGGTTCGCGCCATTGCCCTCCAGCCCACCGATGGTGTGGTGCGAGGTCAAGAGGTTCGCGACACCGGTGGGCCCATCACGGTTCCCGTGGGTGATGCCACTAAGGGCAAGGTGTTCAACGTTCTCGGCGAAGTGTTGAACTCCGACGACAAGCTTGAGGGTGTGGAGCGCTGGGGTATTCACCGCGAACCACCACCCTTCGACCAGCTTGAGTCGAAGACTCAGCTTTTCGAAACAGGAATCAAGGTTATTGACCTGCTCACCCCGTATGTATTGGGTGGAAAGATCGGCCTCTTCGGTGGTGCCGGTGTGGGTAAAACCGTGTTGATTCAGGAAATGATCCAGCGTGTGGCTCAAGACCACGGTGGTGTGTCTGTATTTGCCGGTGTGGGTGAGCGTACCCGTGAAGGTAACGACCTTATTGGCGAAATGGAAGAAGCGGGCGTTTTCGATAAGACGGCACTTGTCTTCGGCCAGATGGACGAGCCACCGGGCACGCGTCTGCGAGTTGCCCTCTCGGCACTGACCATGGCGGAGTATTTCCGTGATGTTCAAAACCAGGATGTGTTGCTCTTCATTGACAACATCTTCCGATTCACTCAGGCAGGTTCTGAAGTGTCGACACTGCTGGGCCGTATGCCTTCTGCTGTGGGTTACCAGCCAAACTTGGCAGACGAGATGGGAATCCTTCAGGAGCGCATTACCTCCACCCGGGGACACTCGATCACGTCTCTTCAGGCTATTTATGTGCCTGCTGATGACTACACCGACCCTGCTCCTGCGACAACCTTCGCGCACTTGGACGCCACCACCGAGCTCTCCCGTGAAATCGCAGCCAAGGGTCTCTACCCTGCTGTGGACCCACTGACCTCGACCAGTCGAATCCTTGACCCGCTGTACATTGGCGATGACCACTACCGCGTGGCCACCACAGTGAAGCAGATTCTCCAGAAGAACAAGGAACTCCAAGAGATCATCGCAATTTTGGGTGTGGATGAATTGAGCGAAGAGGACCGCGTGACGGTCTCCCGTGCTCGACGTATCCAGCAGTTCTTGTCTCAGAACACCTACATGGCAAAGAAGTTCACGGGTGTGGAAGGTTCCACGGTTCCGCTCAAGGACACCATTGAATCCTTCGACGCGATCGCCCGCGGTGACTTCGACCACGTAGCTGAACAGGCCTTCTTCAACGTGGGTTCGATCAGCGACGTCGAAGAGAAGTGGGCCGCTATCCAAAAGGAAAACGGCTAATCATGGCTAACCTCCAGGTCACTGTTGTCTCCGCCACGGCTGAAATTTGGTCGGGCGAGGCGACAATGGTGGTTGCTCGCACCACGGAGGGCGAAATCGGCATTTTGGCCGGTCACGAGCCCACCCTGGGTGTCTTGGCTGCTGGTGAAGTGCGGATTACCACCTTGGACGGCGCGAAAGTAACAGCCAAGGCTGAAGATGGCTTCTTGTCTGTGGATAACAACCAAGTGACCATTGTTGCCGGGCTGGCAGAGGTCATTTCGGCCTAATGCTGGTCATCCTGCCGCCTTCGGAAACGAAGGTTATCGGTGGTGACCCCTCACGGGTACTCGATCTCGAGTCGTTGAGTTTTTCCAGCCAGATAGATATTCGTCGTTCGTTAGTGGAGCAGACGATGTCGGTGTCTCAAGAACTGGAACCCGCTCGCACGGCGTTCAAACTCGGCCCGCACGGCGATGGCGACATCCTTCGCAACCGCGACATTCTCTCCTCGCCTGTGATGCCTGCTTTATCGCGCTATACCGGGGTTCTCTACGACGCTCTGGATAAGGAAAGTTTGTCTCCTGAGCAGAACACCCGGTGTGACGCGTCGGTGGCGGTGTTTTCTGCCCTCTGGGGTTTGATCCGAGCAAGCGATCTCATTCCTTCCTACCGACTCTCGTATGACTCCCGCTTACCACTGGGCAGCGTTCAAGCTCAATGGAAGAAGGCGATGGGCTCCGTGGCCGATAACGTCTGGAGTGAGGCCAACGGGTTTGTGCTGGATCTGCGCAGTGAAGGGTATCGAGGTCTTGCCCCGGTCCCCGCTGGCATCGGGGTCTACCTGGCACTGGTCCAGCCGGGGGAGCGAGGCGCCCGTAAGGCGTTGGGCCACGGAAACAAGGCGGCCAAAGGAACTCTGGTGCGCAATCTGATTACCTCTGGCGCCACCCTCGAATCCCTCGATGACCTTGTGGCGTGGGGTGAAGAGATGGGCTATGACGTGGATTCACAGAGCTATGGCGATGGCCGCATCGATTGTGTCATCAGCGGTAACTGATTCCTTCTAATTCCAGGAGTGCGACCTTGGTGGGAATCCCCTCACCGCCGCTGTAGCCGGTGATGCGCTGATTCGAGGCCAAGATCCTGTGGCAGGGAATGATAATCGGGATGGGATTTTTTCCGACCGCACCGCCCACTGCTCGAGGTGCTGTGCCCACCCCTGCAGCAAGGCCGAGTTCTTGGTAACTCATGGCTTGACCAAAAGGAATCTCCGAGAGCGTTCTCCAAATGGCTTCCTGAAAGGGCGTACCAGTGGCGTCCGTGGGGACGTCAAATTGTGTTCTGGTGCCAGCGAAATATTCCTCTAATTGGGACATTGCCTGGGTGAGCACCGGATGGGGCGTGGTGCTACTTGCCCGCTGGCCAATCGTGAGGCCCGTGAGGGCGTGCTCGTGAGCACTTAAGCTCACTGGCCCCAGAGGGCTGTTCATCGTGGCGAAGTACTGCATCACCACATCCTACCCTCGAGCCCAAGCGCACGAGTGGGGGGCTCAAATTCTGTGGATAACCCTATTCCTCCAGGGAAGGATCTTCCGCAACGAGCTCATCCTTGGCTTCGAGCGTGATGTTGATGCCCTGGTTGAGTTCAGACACTTCATCGTTGAGGGTGTTGAGTTCATCAAGCAATTCGTTGTATTCGCCGATTTTGGTTTGCAATGCCACCCGCATGCCTTCGAGGCGGTTTTGTCGCTCAACGAGGGCAGCTCGCGTTGCCTCAAACTCAGATTTTGAGGGGAAGGCGCCGGGTGTGGAAGCTTTGTCATTGAAAGCAAGCACATCGACTCGCAGAGCCTGGGACGTTTCTTCGTAGGTGTAGCGAAGGCCTTCAATTTCTGCGTTGCGAGATTCAAGATCGTTACTGAGATTCAGCAGTTCGCCGCTCAGAGAATCGAAGACGGCGTAGACCTCAGCGGAGAGGGACACTACTTTTGTGCGATCGCTGAAATAGGTTGCGTAGTGCTCCTCCAGCTCCTGCGGGAGTTGGCCAACTTCTGTCCCCAAGATGGCATAGAGCTCAGGAATCCGAGACGTGGGGTCTTCTGATTCATAGGTGGCAATGCGTTCCACTAACGGGTGGTCTGAGCCAAGGCTGGCGAAGCCTTCTTCCAACAACAGTGCAATTTGTTCGCGTTGCGCAAGCGAAAGGCGCGCCCACGCAGCGTGAAGCATTTCATGGGCAGCGACGACGGGCTCAATGCTGACTAATCGTGCATCGGTGACGTCGTAGAGATAGATTCTTTGGTCGCGAAGCGTGTAACAGCCGAGCACACCAATACCGGGTTCTGAGCGCGAACAGTAGCGATCAAATTCGTACGAGGGCACGATTTGTGGCAGAGATGTCATGAGGTAAAGCTCGCCGGTGTCCGAGAGCCCAGAATAGGCGACATAGTCGTTGAGGGCTGGAGATGGTTCAAATTGGTACGCGACGAGTTGGTCTTTGAGTAACACCTGATTTTCTGCCACCCAGGTAGCACCCCATACCCCTGCTCCTTGCACGGCGAGTGCCGCGGTGCCGGCTAGGACCAGTGCGGTGCGCCCGATGCGTGATGCCAGTGATAGGTGCTTCACAAAAACCTTTCTGTGTGCCAACTCATCATCATGGCGCAGAAACCTCATGAAATTGCTGTAGAACCCCGCGAGTGTTTTGCGAGTGTCGGCTCGGGCGGTGGCGATAACCTGGTGGAGATGAGCCTTTTTGATGCCACGGCAGTAACACCGCCGCGCCCGTGTTCCCGATGCGGGACCATGGTGGCGGTGACGAGCCTTTTTTGTCCCGACTGTGGTCAATCGATGGTGCGTCCTCGTGAGGTTCCCGAGGTTTCGGCAGAACCAGAAATAACACTGGGCGAGAATGATGCAGAAAGCACCGAGACGTCGGAGCCCGATACCCTCCAGCGCGCCACCGGATGGATCCGGCGCAGTCTGAATCTGGGCAAAAAGCCTCTTCTCCCGGATCCCGACGAATCTTCGGCGGATTCTGTCTTAGATGCCGAGGACTCCAGCGCGGAGCAAACCCAGGCGATGTCGCTATTTGATATCACTCAGGCAGAAGAGGTTGCCGTGGGTAAAACCCGCCGCACGGAACCAGCACTTCGTTTTCTGCTCAATTTTGATAACGGTGTGTCGGTCACTGTGGGCGCGTTGCCAGGATTTATCGGAACACACGACGACGATAGTGATGATCACCGCCAGCGCATTTGCTTGGAGGACACCACGGGGACTGTTGCCGCTGAGCACTTGGAATTTGGTCAGCAAGATGGTGTCTTCTGGGTGAAGGACCTAGACACGGATGCTGGCACGACGGTGGAAGAACCTGGGTCACCGGCACTACAGTGCATCCCTTTTGACACCTACTCGGTGGTGAGAGGCTCCACGGTTACCCTCGGCTCGGTGTCGTTCACGCTGCACTAGCCAACGCCGCTCTGGTCCACAGGCACAGAGGAGGACCTCTTCTCCCTAACCCAGGGTGAAACACCCCACTGACTCAAGCGCCATGCTCCACTACGCCGGTGAACATCGGTCCACCCCCTGCTCGCCCCATACCCGCAGAGCCCCCGAGTGTTCCCTGGTTGCCCGCCGTGCTCCCCCCCGAGAGCACACCGGCACCAGCACCTCCTCTCGTTCTCACACGGGACGAGTCAGTGTGTGAAGGCAGCGATACCAAGTTTGTGGGTACACCAGAGACCTGGGCCATGAAAGGACTCGAGATTGCCTCTGTGCTCGCCCGCCATCGGGTCATCATCACAGAGCTCAGCCCCGGCGAAATTCGCTACGCCACTGCCGGACGTATCGTGCTTCCACCACTGCCAATCCCGCCAGACCAGTGGGTCGTGTGGGATCAGGGAACGGTATCTCTGGTTAGTGCAGAGCGCTTTCTACCGTGACAAATTCCATGCCATGGGCGAGTCCCACTGCTTCGTTGGTCAGCAATCCCTGGTGGGTGTTGAGACCATGAGCAAGTCCTGCGTCACGACCGAGTGCGTCTTTCCACCCCTTGGAGGCGAGGAGCTTCACGTATCGCATCGTGGCGTTGGTCAGGGCCATAGTGGAGGTCTGGGGCACCGCGCCAGGCATGTTCGCTACGCAATAGTAAACGCTTCCATGCACAGCAAAAGTGGGGTCTGCGTGAGTCGTGGGCTTGGAGCCTTCAAAGCACCCGCCCTGATCTACCGCAATATCGACCAAGACACTGCCGGGCTTCATTCGCGAGACAAGGTCCAGTGAGACCAACTTGGGAGCTTTTGCCCCGGGAATCAGCACGGAGCCAATGACCATATCGGCTGCTAAACACGCCCGCTCAATTTCCAAAGAATTCGATGCGGCTGTCTTGATGCGTCCCGCATAGAGGGCATCGAGCTCTTTGAGGCGCTGCAGGTTAGTGTCCAAGACCGTCACGTCTGCACCCAAGCCGACCGCTACGGAAATTGCGTTTGTTCCCGCTACTCCGCCACCGAGAACCACGACATTGGAGGGCCTAGTCCCGGGAACTCCAGGAACTAACGCTCCCATTCCTCCTGCGGGTTTGAGCAAGGTGGCAGCTCCCACAATGGCAGAGAGCCTTCCGGCAACTTCGCTCATGGGGGCAAGCAGTGGCAAGCCACCCGTGGCACCTTGAACTGTCTCGTAGGCAATGGCGGTGGTTCCCGCAGCGAGCAGGGCCTTAGTCAGTTCAGGCTCGGCAGCAAGGTGCAGATAGGTAAATAACACCAGGTCTTTGCGGAAATATCCGTACTCGGCTTCGATGGGTTCCTTAACCTTGACCACCATCTCGGCTGAGGCCCAGGTGCTGGCAGCATCGGCGGCAATCGTGGCCCCCTGGGCTACGTAGTCAGCATCAGAAATGCCGGAGCCTTCACCAGCGTTGGTCTCTACGGTGACCTTATGGCCAGCTTCGACGAGCTCGCGGACACCTGCTGGAGTAATCGCTACGCGAAATTCGTTGTTCTTGATTTCTCTAGGAATAGAAATCTTCATGGTGACCTCAATTGTGTGGGATGGGGCTCTTGCACACCCTTGTGAAAGAGCATTACGTAATGCCTCTGGTGAGAAGCACCTCTGAGACTATAGTCGCACTCGGAGTGCTCCGATAATGCGGTTTCCGGCCATCACAGGGGTGGCCATGGTGGTAGTCAGATCCTGGGCTATCTGCTGAGAAATTGCGCCGACAGAGGCAAGGGCGGCAAGCGCAACCAGTGATGTCGCGCGCATCGAACCATCGAGGATTTTCACGGCTACCGCAACTCCATCGGGAGTCCCGATGACGACGAGTCCTTCGGCACCAATCTTGGCAATTCCACCGATTTTTTCGATGGTGAGCGTGTTATCTCGCCCTTCACCATCCAGCGCCCAGGCGTTTTCTGACACAGCATCCAGATAGCGGCGCTCGATGTCTTTCGTCCCCGAGGCGACTCGAGCGATGGCGGTGGCCAAACCGGAGACACTTAAGCCGTGCAGCGGGGCTCCGCAGCCGTCATAGGAGCTAAACGCTGGGGTTTCGCCGGCGTATTCGCTAATGGTGGCCAGAATGGCCTGTTGCAAGGTATGGGTGGGCTCTAAGTAGGTATCAAGATCCCAGCCCTGGTGAACACAGGCAGCTAAAAACCCCGCGTGTTTTCCCGAACAATTCATCGCTAAGCGATTTCCGCCATTGGAGCGTGCGGCCATTTCCGCACGCTGGCTAAGCCCCAGTGGCCAATCCACCGGACACTGCAACGCTGATTCGTCGAGCCCGTAGTGGCTAAGAAACGCCGAGACAGCATCGCGGTGTTGCAGTGAACCGCAGTGACTAGCTGTGGTGAGTGCTATCTCTACAGGCGAGAGGTCCACTCCGGTGGCCATGACCGTGAGTGCCTGTAGTGGTTTTAGCGTGGAGCGTGGATACACCACCGCAGAGGGGTTACCACGCTCCAGCAGCGACTTGCCCGTGTTATCGACGACCGCCACGATGCCGTGATGCAGCGACTCCACCACATCATCGCGGATAAGTTCGGCCACGATGACGCCATCGGGGCCGCTCAGGCTATGACCAGGCACTAGCTAGAGCGCGGACAATGCGTCATCGATGACGGAGACCGCATCGAGAATTTCTTCATCGGTGATGATAACCGGGGGGAGGAATCGAAGGACATTGCCAAAGGTTCCCGCTGTCAAAATCAGTACTCCCGCATGCAGGGCATGGGTTTGGACCGCCTTTGCGATCTCTGGGGCAGGCTTCTGTGTCTGGGGATCCATAAATTCGATCGCCAACATTGCGCCCATTCCGCGAACATCGGCTAAGGCCGGGTGCTTCGCTTGGAGTGCTTCCAGAGCCGGTTTCATGGTCGACTCGACTCGTCGTGCATGACCGAGAAGGTCACGTTTTTCGACTTCGTCGAATACCGAGATCACGGCTGCGCAGGAGACGGGGTTTCCTCCGAAAGTTCCCCCCAGTCCGCCGGGGTGTGAGGCATCCATGATGTCTGCTCGGCCCGTCACGGCTGCGATAGGCATTCCGCCACCAATTCCCTTAGCGCTAATGACCAAATCGGGAATGATGCCAAAGTGCTCGCTGGCAAAATAAGCGCCTGTTCTGGTCATACCGCTTTGCACCTCATCAGAGACATAGACGATGCCATTAGCGTGACACCACTCCACGAGAGCAGGTAAATACCCTTCGGCGGGAACGATGAATCCACCTTCGCCCTGAATCGGTTCGACCACGAGACAGGCGATTTGACTCGCACCCACCCGCTTTTCCAAATAGGTGATGGTGCGCTCGGCGGCTTCCTTACCGCTCAAACCATCGTGAAACGGGGACGAATTAGCGGCATGGTGCACCGACCCTGCCAAGGGACCAAAACCTGTGCCATAGGGGTGCATGTTGTAATTCATGGCAGACGTGAGGTTGGTGCGGCCGTGATAACCATGCTGAAGGACAGCTACCTCGCTGCGGCCGGTGAATTTGCGGGCAATCTTCACGGCATTTTCCACCGCCTCAGCACCGGAGTTAACCAAGACTGACTTTTTAGCGAAATCTCCCGGTGTGTGCTGGGCTAGAAGTTCACACACTCGGATGTAGGGCTCGTAACCGGCGACCGCAAAGAGCGTGTGGGTAATCTTGGCCACTTGCTCGCTCACCGCGGCCACTACTGCGTCGTTCGTGTGTCCCACGGTCATGACGCCAATACCGCCGGTGAGGTCGAGGAAATGGTTTCCATCGACATCCACGATGGTGGCGTCGTGGGCATGATCAGCGTAGATGGGGAAAGTCGCCGAAACACCGGCAGAAACCGTCTTCATTCGACGTTCGTGAAGCTCCTGGGAACGCGGGCCAGGAATCTCGGTCACGACATTGCGCGAGGTGCTCGCAGCGGATGGTGAAACCGCGGAAAGAGTGTCTGTCATAAGCCCCCAGTGTAGACCTGTACCCTCACAAATTAGAGGGAATCACCGCTAAGGAGGGGGAGTGCCGATGGGAACCCATTCGTTTAATCTCAGTGCAACCTGGAGTGGCAATCTCGGCAGTGGAACCAGCGGTTATCGAGAGTACTCGCGCGACCTTGTCCTGCGATCGCCGGGTAAAGAGGACATCCTGGGCTCTGCAGATAAGACATTTCATGGTGATGCCACTAGATGGAACCCCGAAGAATTACTCATCGCGGCCCTCGCCCAATGCCACATGCTCAGTTTCTTGCATGTCGCATCGTCTGCTGGCGTCGTGGTGGAGTCCTATGTAGACCATGCGTCGGGTGTGCTCGAGACCACTCCCGATGGAGCAGGGCGCATCACGGAGGTGACCCTCGCTCCGTGCGTTGAAATTTCGAGTGGGTCGCTGGAGGAAGTTCCCGAGCTACATCACCGAGCGAGCACGTTGTGTTTCATTGCTAATTCGGTTAATTTCCCTATTGCGCATCATCCCGAAACAAGCCTGAAAGCCTGACTTTGATTGTCATAGGCCCACCTGTCAAGATGGGACCTTGTGTGCGCACCGAGCGCGCTGTTTCGGGAAGGTCAACCAGTTGAATCGCTTTGCCATTGTCACGATTGCTTCCAGTCTTGTTCTCGCCTTGGCTGGATGTGCCGCCGATGCTGAGGTGACTGACACCACCGAGACGAGCGCTTCGTCCGATGGCTGCACCCCGGGAGGCGCCGAAGTCGAATCCATTGCGATCGACGGAGCATTCGGTGAGTCCCCGACAGTTACTTTTGATTTCCCCCTCGAAGTGGGCACCACCCAACGCGCCGTGGTGATTGCCGGTGAAGGCCAAGAAGTTGCCACCGGTGATGACCTCATGGTCGACTACGCGCTGTATAACGCAGCCACGGGAGCCGTAATCGAAGAATCTGGTTATAGCGAAGTCAGCCCGACCGTTCTCACTCTCGACACCGCAAACCCCAACTTTGTTGGCCTGTCCTTGTCGATGGCCTGTTCCACGGTGGGCTCACGCATTGCCGGCCTAATTCCTCCCATCCAAGCCTTTGGGCTTGAAGGGGCGCCAGAATTCGGTTTAGAAGCGGGCGAGGCATTGTTGTTCATCGTGGACATCATCGAGATCAAGCCTCCAGCAGAGCCCGCTCTTGATCGCCTAGAAGGCGAAGCTGAGCTTCCTCCCGCAGGATTTCCCAGTGTGACCTATGACGACAGTGGCGCTCCCACAGTAGAAATTCCCGAAGGCGATGTGCCCACCGACTTTGCTGTTGCCACGGTGATAGAGGGTGACGGGGCACTAGTCGGTGGCGGTGATGTGGTGATTGTTCACTACCACGGCGTTAATTGGAACACGGGCGAGGTGTTTGATTCCAGCTGGGAACGCGGAGAGCCAGCGAGCTTCCCCACCGGAGGAGTTATTCCTGGTTTTAGAGACGGCTTGATCGGCCAGACTGTGGGATCCAGAGTGCTCATCATCATCCCGCCCGAGATGGGATATGGACCTTCCGGCGGCACTCCCGATGGTTCGATTGGGGAGACGGACACCATCATGTTCGTCGTCGATATTTTGGGGCTTCAGTAAGTCGCTCGCTAGCGGGGAGTCGCGTTGATGCGTTCAATGCGCTCCAACGCTCGAGCGCGACTGGTGGATTCCCGCCCGAGCACGACGCCGATGAGAAATAACAGCACTCTGGTCGCGGTGACCGCTGGCCACCAGGGGCGGCGAAGGCCCAAGAGCTTTCGGTAGTAGGGATCGATGGTCACCACGGCGCCAGCCACCAAAATCTTGTAGGGGATTTTGGTGCTGGCCGGAAGCGGCGGGTTGGTCAAGAAAGAGATGGCCTCTCGCACTCGATCATCAGCTCGCAGCACCTTCTTGCTCGAGTGGAGAGCATCCCGAAGCTCCGCCATGGATGTTGGGGGAGACGTCATGCCCATTTGTTGGCCAGCCAGAGCCCATTCGCGAACATAGCGATCCTCTCCGGTTTCGTCAGCTGAGGATGAGGGAATTCCATTGCCCCACTGCCGATGTGCGGCCAAGAACGCATCGGTGAACACGATGTGCACCCAGGTCAACAGGTCTTCATCGTGGGCGGAATACGGCCGTGAGGTTTCTGCTGAATTTTCTGGTGTGTACTGACCTGACACCCGGTCGTGCAGTCGGTGAACTCGGGAGGACTCTGTGCCCACTCCCGTCGTAGAGCCGAAGGTGGTCGTGACCACCCAGCGCACGGTGCCTGAAAGACGTCCCAGCGGGTCGCTGGCGTATCGGGAGTGATCATGCACTCCGGCCATGGCGCCGGGATGAAGGGTCTGCATGAGAAGCGCTCTCACCCCGGCAACAATCACCGGAATGCCTCCATTGACATGCCAGACCGCAGAGTCGGGACCAAACAGGCCTTCGTCATCCCCTTCGCTCATGGCTTTAACCCAGTCGGGTTCGCCATGGGGATCGCCCGACAGCATGGTGAGAAGCTGTGACCTATAGGTCTCGCGCAGTCTCGACCCGGCGTGCTTTTCTCTCACCTGACCACCGTGGCAGACGGGCGCTGTTAATCAGACCAATACCCTAGGGGGTATATACTGTGACCATGACCGAGCAGAGCGCATCCCCTCAAAAAATTGTCATCATCGGCGGAGTTGCTGGTGGAATGTCGGCAGCTACCCGACTCCGACGCATCAATGAGAAGGCAGAAATAGTCGTCATCGAGCGAGGCGGAGCTGTCTCCTTTGCTAACTGTGGATTGCCCTACCACGTCGGGGGAGTCATTGAAAATAGGTCGTCGTTGGTTCTTCAAAAGCCCGAACAACTCAAGGCGCGGTTCAATATTGACGTTCTCCTTCGCACTGAAGCAACGGCGATTAATCGAGATGCCCGCAGCGTTTCAGTCACAGATCTAGAGACAGGCGCTTCGAGCGAGATTTCCTATGACGCGTTGGTTCTAAGCCCCGGCTCCACTCCGTTTAGACCACCCATTCCTGGTGTTGAGACCGCTCACGTGTTGTGGAACCTCGATGACATGGACGCTGTGATGGACACCGCCTCGCGGGCCACCTCAGCCGTCGTGGTCGGAGGCGGTTTTATCGGATTAGAGCTTGCGGAAAACCTCATCCACCGAGGGATCACCACGACTCTGGTGGAAGCGCTTCCTCAGCTGATGGCCACCCTTGACTCTGAGATGGCGTGGCCCCTGGTGGAACGAGCTCGTTTCCAAGGCCTTGATGTTCGCCTGTCGGCTCAGGTGACGGCGATCACTGATTCAGGAGTAACTCTCGGCGATGGTTCGACCATCGAGGCGGACTTCACCGTGGTGGCCGTGGGTGCCAGGCCCAATACCGAGCTTGCGGTGGGGGCGGGGCTAGAGATGGGCGAAGCAGGTGGGGTCACGGTAGATGAACACCAACGCACGTCCGATCCCCACATTTGGGCAGTCGGTGATGTCGCAGAAAAAATCCGACCCGATGGCCACAGTCTTGTTCCCCTCGCCGGGCTTGCTAATCGCCATGGCCGCTTGGCAGCGGATTCCATCATGGGAGCACACACGCAGGCGGTCACGGCGTATGGAACCTCCATCGTGGGATTCTTTGGGGTGGCGGCAGCGTCGACGGGGTATACCGAGCGTGTCTTGAAGGCTAAGGGTCGAGACATGCGCATCATCCACACTCACCCTATTAACCACGCTGGCTATTACCCAGGTGCTTCGCAAATGGCGATGAAACTCATCGTGGATCCCGACACCGATCAGATCTTGGGAGCACAGGTCATCGGCAACGAAGGCGTGGATAAGCGCATCGATGTTATTGCCACGGCGATGGCTGCCGGGATTACCGCCACCGGGCTTATGGACCTAGAGCTGTCCTATGCCCCACAGTTTGCCTCAGCAAAAGATCCGATCAATATGTTGGGCTATGTCAATGAAAACCGGGCTTTAGGGGAGGGCTCTGTGCAATGGCATGAAGTCGATGACCTTGTGGCTGATGGTTGGAGGCTGATCGATGTGCGCACCACTGGTGAGCATTCTCGAGGGGCTATTCCCGGGTCCGAACTTATTACCCTCGATGAGCTTCGTGACCACGTCGAGGATCTCGCTGGTCAGAAAATTATCGTGACCTGCCGGGTCGGCCAACGCGGTCACACCGCCGCCAGCATTTTGCGCCAAGAGGGAATCGAGGTGGCGAATCTTGACGGGGGTTATTTGACCTGGCAGATGGGTACCGCCGCCCGCACACCGACCGAACTCGTCACCACCTAAGTCACCCCAAGGAGAAACAACATGGCTGAACACGAAGCAACAGATATGAAGCCGGTCTTGAATCGGTTACGCCGAGCCCAAGGTCAATTAGGTGCGGTGATTTCGATGGTGGAACAGGGAAAAGATTGCCGTTCCGTCGTCACCCAGCTTTCTGCTGTGGCGGGCGCACTGGATAAAGCAGGCTTTTCGATTATCGCTACCGCAATGAAGGAATGCATGTCTGAGGAGGGTGGCAAAGACGGGGATTTGAGCGTGGAGGACCTAGAAAAGCTCTTCCTCAGTCTTTCCTAAACCGGCACGGCCATCTGACTTGTAGGATTTGCCCATGCCTACACGTGTAGCGGTTATTGGTGCAACGGGTCGTTTAGGGTCCCAGGTAGCCCAGGTTGTCTCGGCCATGCCGGATATGACCCTGGTGGCAAGCCTCGACTCCCGCAGTGATTTACAAGAAATGTTGGGCGCAGATATTGCCGTTGATGTCACACTGCCCAGTGTGTCCAAGACGGTGGTGGAGTTTGCGCTCTCCCAGGGCATCAAGGTGTTGGTGGGCACCAGTGGCTGGTCTGCGGATCGCCTCAAAGAACTAGAGAAAGCCCTGGAGAAGAGCCCCGGATCAGCAGCGTTTGTCGTTCCTAACTTTTCCCTGGGGTCGACTCTTCAGACCATGGTGGCCAAAACTATTGCCGAACACTTTGAGTCCATTGAAATTGTGGAAACGCATCACGCCAGCAAGGTAGATTCTCCCTCCGGCACCGCTGTGCGCACGGCAGAAGAAATAGCGGAAGTTCGCCGCGAGCGAGGGGGAGTGATCGCTCCGCACAGTAACCAGAGCGCCCGAGGCGACCAGATTCAGGGTATTCCGGTGCATTCTTTGCGCCTCAACGGAGTTCTGGCTCAGCAGGATGTTGTGTTTGGCGGCACGGGGGAGACCCTCACGGTGTCGCACACGACCCATGCGCGCGACGCTTATTCTGCCGGTATTGCCTTAGCGCTTCGTTTTCTTCACCAGAGCTCGGGTCTGACGGTGGGCCTTGAGCACGCTGTGAACGCGCCTTCGTCGTGAACCGTCCACTAGTCGGCGCCCTCTTTATGGCGGTGCTGCTTCTGGTGTATTTGGCTTTTACCCTCAACTACGCCTGGATTCTCATCAATGATTCCTCCGCGCTGGTTGTCGCGATGGGCTATGCCTTGGTGGTGTTGCCCGTAGTGGGAGCGTGGGCCCTCGCCCTCGAACTGCGCTTTGCTGTTGTCTCCAGTCGACTCATGAAGGCCTTGGAAGCCGAAGGGGGAATGCCCCACGAGGAGTTTTCGATAACTCCCAGTGGTCGAGCTGATCGTGCCCAAGCTCAGAAGGTGTTTGAGGATTTTGCCGCCGCGGCACAAGAAAACCCTGAATCGTGGCAAGCATGGTTGCGACTTGGGTTGGCCTATGACGCCTCGGGAGATCGACGCCGAGCTCGCTGGGCTGTGCGGAGGGCGATAGGGCTCTCGAAGGGCCCTACGGCTTAGTCCCGCAGCATTCTCGCGATGGCGTCGTGCACCGTGGGCTCAGAGAAGCTAAATCCGGATTCGTGAAGCCTGCTCGGCGCAATGTGCTGGGATGTCAGCAGTAGCGCAACGCCTGCTTCTCCGAGCAGTGCCCGAATAGCGAAACTGGGCAATCCGATGAGGTGGGGACGCTTCATGGCCTGCGCTAGTTCGTGCGTGAGCTTTGAGGCGGTCGCGGGTGTGGGTCCCACCAGATTGAACACTCCTTCGGCAGTGTTATGAGTGATCAGATGCACTAACGCTCGAACTTCATCATGCAAGCTAATCCACGGCCACCACTGTGTGCCAGGGCCGACCTTGCCGCC
>Ga0102814_10000893_pt1 | contig 21374 bp, 20 predicted proteins | sample ColrivemetaGS741_FD_79112 | JGI IMG/M metagenome (GOLD analysis project Ga0102814, IMG submission 79112) | Estuarine microbial communities from the Columbia River estuary - Flood tide ETM metaG S.741 | ecosystem: Environmental > Aquatic > Marine > Intertidal zone > Estuary | place: USA...
AGGTGACGGCAGCGTCGAGATTTTCACCCAGACCGGCGGCCGTCCGCTGGGCATGGCGTTCGATGCCAACGGCAACCTGATTGTTGCCGATGCCTTCAAGGGGCTTTTGAGCATTAATCCGCAAGGCGAGATCACCGTACTGACCACAGAGGCCGCCGGGGTACCTTTCAAGTTCACTGATGACCTGGAAATCGCCAGTGACGGACGCATCTACTTCTCCGATGCCTCGGACAAGTTCGAGCAGCACGACTACATGCTCGATCTGCTTGAGGCGCGCCCGCATGGCCGCCTGCTGCGCTACGACCCGGCCAACGGCCAGACCGAGTTACTGCTCGACGGCCTGTATTTCGCCAACGGCGTGACCCTATCGCAAAATGAAGACTTCGTACTGGTCAATGAAACCTACCGTTACCGCATCACCCGCTACTGGCTCAAGGGTGACAAGGCCGGCAGCCATGATGTGTTCATCGACAACCTGCCGGGTATGCCGGACAACCTGCAGGGTGATGGCGCCGGTACTTTCTGGGTCGCCCTGCCCTCACCGCGCAAGGACGATGCCGACATGCTGCACCTCTATCCGTGGCTCAAAGCGCAGATCAGCAAACTGCCGCGCAGCCTGTGGCCCAAAGCCACGCCTTACGGCCTGGTCATTCAGCTAGACGAGAACGGCAAGATCATTCGCAGCCTGCATGACACCAGCGCCACCCATCTGCGCATGGTCACTTCGGCCAAGCCGGTCGGAGGCTATCTGTATCTGGGCAGTCTGGAAAATGACCGTATCGGCAAACTGAAGCTGGATTAACGGCTGTTTGTAGACGCCAGTAATCATGCCGATCTGCTTGGCAAGCCCCTGTCACTTTTGAGAGTGGGCTTGCCCGCGAATACAACTGGTAGCAAGCGTCAAGGCAACCGCTTCGCGAGCAAGCCCGGTCCTACAAACTTTATTCAATCCAGCTGGCAGCCAGCGATCAGGCAGGCAATGAATCGCTCGGCGGCGGGGCTTTGGGTGCGCCCGGCGCGCCGGGCGATACCCCAGTGACTCATCACCGCCATGCTGTCTGCCAGCTCCCTGGGCAACAACGGTTTGAGATCGACCAACAGACCCTGCTCGACTTCGCGGGCTACCGAAACCAACAGATTGATCAGCACCAGATCCGATTCCAGCGTCAGCCGTCGCAGCATGCCCATGCTGTTGCATTCGATGGCCAGCAGGTTTTCCCGCTCGCCTCTGGGATCAACCAGTCTGGCCATTTCGCCGGCAATGCGGGTCGGCAACGACGTGCCGGCAAACTCGCAGGAGGCCAGCCGTTCCTGGCTGATCGGACCCTGCAGCAAGGGATGACCAGCACGGCAGAACAGCGAGCCTTCGCGTCCCGGCAGACGGATTATCTGCAGCTCGGCCTGGCTTTCCAATTCTGAAATATCCGAAATCAGGAGGTCGATGCGCTCGTGCATCAGGTCATCTACCAGCGAGCTCCAGTGCCCGACCTGGAAGGTCAGCTTGACCCCCGGGTACTGGCGGTGAAAGTCCTGGGCCACGTCAGGCAGGATGCTGGCTGCCTGAGTCAGCCCAGCGCCGATGCGAACCTCCCCGCCCACGCCGGCTTCGAGAAAACGGATCTCGCGGTCCAGATCACTGGCCTCGGCAACAATCCTGCGGCCACGCTCGATGATGCGCTGCCCCACTGCCGTCGGACTGACCGAGCGGCGGGTGCGGTCAAAAAAGGTTACACCGGCAAGCGCTTCAGCCGCCTGGATGCTGCGACTGAATGCGGACTGCGTCAGATTCGCACGCACCGCAGCGCGACTAAAATTAAGCTCCTCGGCCAAAAGCAGCACATGTTCGAGATGACGCAAGTCCATAACAACACCTTTAATGCACTAAGCGCATAATTAAAACGCAAAGAATGCATTTTGTGACTTTTTATTATCCATGCATACTGCATTTTGAATGACCGACTTTATCCTTGAAGGAGAACACCATGAACGGCGCCCAATCCCTGATCAAGACTTTGGCCAACTGCGGAATCGAAATGTGTTTTGCCAACCCTGGCACTTCGGAAATGCACTTTGTCGCTGCGCTGGATTCGGTGCCCGAAATGCGTGCCGTGCTGTGCCTCTTCGAAGGCGTAGTCACTGGTGCAGCTGACGGCTACGGCCGCATTGCCGGCAAGCCGGCTGCAACCCTGCTGCACCTCGGCCCGGGCCTGGCCAATGGCCTGGCGAACCTGCACAATGCCCGTCGGGCGGATACGCCGATCGTCAACATCGTCGGCGATCATGCCACTTACCACCTGCAGTACGATGCTCTGCTGACCTCGGACATCGTCGGTTTTGCCCGGCCCGTATCGTCGTGGATTCACGAGTCGACAAGATCCAATAACGTAGCTACTGACACAGCGCGCGCAGTTCAGGCTGCCCGCTCAGCACCAGGCGGGATAGCAACGCTGATCCTGCCAGCCGACACCGCATGGAACGAGGCCGACCGCGCCGCACCGATGCTGGCGGATATCGGCCCGGCGCCGGTTAGCAGCGAGGCCATTGATGACATTGCCAAACTCCTGACCAATGGCAAGAAGACCGCCATCCTGCTGCGGGGTGCTTCTCTTTACGGCGAAGGTCTGGAGGCTGCCGGACGGGTGCAGGCCAAGACCGGTGCACGCCTGCTTTGCGACACCTTCGCTCCGCATATCGAACTGGGTGCCGGACGGGTTCCGGTCGAGCGCATCCCCTACTTTGCCGAGCAGATTGTCGAATATCTCAAGGGTATCGAACAGATCATTCTGGTCTGCTCCAAGCCGCCAGTGTCGTTCTTTGCCTACCCCGACAAGCCGAGCTGGTGCTCCCCGGAAGGCTGCCATTTCAGCAACCTGGCACACCCGCACGAAGACGGCCCCGCCGCGCTGGCTGCCCTGGCCGATGCATTGAATGCACCTGCGAAATCGCCGATTCGCGTACCCCTGCAACTCGGCGGCCTGCCCAAAGGACAACTTACCGCATTGGGCGTGGCGCAGATCATCGCCGAGCTGACCCCGGACAATGCTATCTATGCTGAAGAAGCAGCCACATCCGGTTTGCCGCTGCTAGCCACCCTCAATACCGCTCGTCCGCATACGCACCTGCCACTGACTGGAGGGTCGATCGGTGATGGCCTGCCAATGGCCGTTGGTGCTGCACTGGCCGCACCCGATCGCAAGGTTATCTGTCCGCACGGTGACGGCGGCGCTGCGTACACCATGCAGTCCCTGTGGAGCATGGCGCGGGAAGAGCTTGATATTATCGTGGTGATTTACGCCAACCGTTCCTATGCCATTCTCAACATCGAACTGGAACGCGTCGGTGCTTCCGGGGCCGGGGCCAAAGCCCTGTCCATGCTTGACCTGCACAACCCGGAAATGAACTGGGTGAAAATCGCCGAAGGTCTTGGCGTCGAAGCCAGCCGTGCGACTACCTGCGAGGAGTTCGCTACCCAGTACGCGGCGGCCATGCAGCAGAAAGGTCCACGGCTGATCGAAGCGATGATCTGAGATCCATGGCATGGGCAATACGCTGAATCTTGTTCCAGCCACAACCGTGGACTACCGCCGTCTGGCCGAAGCCCGGCTGCCGCGCTTCCTGTTCGATTACGTCGACGGCGGTGCCAATGATGAACGCACTCTGGCCAGTAATGTGGACGACTTCGCCAGAGTGCTGATCAAGCAACAGGTGCTGCGCAACGTAGACAATCTGGACACGTCCGCGCAGATTCTCGGTAGCGCGGTGAGCATGCCCGTGGTGTTGGCGCCGGTCGGCATGGCCGGCCTGTTAGGCCGGCGTGGCGAGGTGCAGGGTGTGCGTGCGGCCAATGCCGCTGGTGTACCCTTCACCCTGTCGACAGTCAGTATCTGTCCGCTCGACGAGGTCAGAAACGCTGCTTCGGCACCCTTCTGGTTCCAGCTGTACATGATCCGCGACCGTGGCGTGATCAGTGAGTTGCTTGAGCGCGCCATAGCCAATGGCTGTGACACTCTGGTATTCACTGTAGACCTGCCGATGCCCGGCATGCGCCACCGCGATGTGCGCAACGGCATGCTCAACAGCGGCCTGCGCGGCAAGCTGGGCAAGGCCTGGCAGCTGGGCACCCGCCCGGGCTGGGTGTGGAACGTCGGGGTCAAAGGCAAGCCACACTCATTCGGCAATCTGGCCCACGTGGTGCCCGACCCGACTGACCTGACAGCATACAGCGAATGGATCAATCGCCAGTTTGATACCTCGGTGACCTGGAAAGACATCGAATGGCTGCGTGGCATCTGGAAGGGCAAGTTGCTGCTCAAGGGTATTCAGGAAGTCGACGACGCCCGCAGCGCGCTGGAAGTCGGTGCCGACGGATTGATCGTATCCAACCACGGCGGCCGCCAGCTGGACAGTGTAGCTTCGAGCATTTCCAAGCTGCCGGCGATTGCCGGGGCTGTCGGTGATCAGCTGGAAATACTTATGGACGGCGGCGTGCGCAGCGGTGTTGACGTATTCAAGGCGCTTGCCCTGGGTGCCCGCGGAGTCCTGATCGGCCGCCCCTGGGTGTGGGCCTTGGCCGGTGCTGGCGAACAAGGCGTGCAAAACCTGCTGGCCACCTTCAAGCGTGAACTGGAAATAGCCATGGCCCTCTCGGGCGTGACACGCATAGCTGATATCAGCCGCAACAACATTGACCATTCACCCTGGTGACAGGCCATGCCCTGCCACAACCACTAGACTCGAATCACTACACGAGTACCCTGAAGAAAACCCAAAGGAGCAAACAATGCCGCTAGCATCCATGAAAGATCAGGTAAGCCCGGAAGAATGGGAACTGCGCGTCAATCTTGCCGCGCTGTATCGTCTGACTGCCCTGTACGGCTGGACCGATCTTGTGTTCACCCATATCAGTGTGCGCATCCCGGGCCCCGAGCATCACTTCCTGATCAACCCCTTCGGCATGCTGTTTGAAGAGATCACCGCCTCGTCGCTGATCAAGGTCGACCAGCACTGCAACAAGCTGCACGACTCGCCTTACCCGGTGAATCCGGCTGGCTTCACCATTCACAGCTGCATTCATGAAGGGCGTGAAGACGTCGGCTGCGTGATGCATACGCATACCCGTGCTGGTGTAGGTGTCAGCGCGCAAAAAGCCGGTGTGCTTCGCATCTCCCAGCAGTCAACCTATGTGCTGGCTTCGCTGGCTTATCACGACTATGAAGGCGTCGCCCTGCGTGACGACGAAAAGCCGCGCCTGCAACGCGACCTGGGGATGAATAACTTCCTCATGCTGCGTAACCATGGTCTGCTCACCGTCGGCTCGACCATCGCCGATACCTTCCTGGCCATGTATGTGTTTGAGACTACTTGCCAGATCCAGCTCGCAGCGCAAGCCGGCGGTAGTGAACTGATCGTAATCCCCGATGAAGTTCAGTCAGACATCGACAAGGTAATGGCCACCGGCCTGGCTGGCATGGGTGGGCAAATCGCCTGGCCGGCCATGCTGCGTAAGCTGGACAAGATCGACACAAGCTACCGCAACTGAGCCATTCGCGAACGCTACAGTGCTCTTGCCTCCATCAGCCTGCTGGTTGGCTTGATGGGTTATGGCATGCGGCCCAGTACGAGTTTGTTACTGACAAACAAAAACGCCCGGTGCAATGCACCGGGCGTTTTTGATTTCTGGAGATGAACCGGACTAAGCCGATCCTCCTGCAGAATACAGCGACTTAAGCCTGAGCAGCAGGAGCTACTACAGCAGCCTTGGGAGCAGCTTTTACCGGAGCCTTGGCAGCAGCTTTAACTGGAGCCTTGGCAGGAGCCTTCTTCACAGCAGCCTTGACCGGAGCCTTGACAGCAGCAACTTTGGCCTGAACCTTTACAGCAGCCTTTTCAACAGCCTTGGCTTCTGTCTTGATGGTCTTCTTGGCATCAGCTTCCAGCTTGTTGATGCGCTTGGTCACAGTGCTCTTTACGGTTTTCAGCTGCTTGTTAACAGTGCTCTTGGCAGTGCTGATCTGGTCGTTAACAGCTTTGGTCTGCTCGTTAACCAGCTTCTTGCCTTTCTTTTCCAGACCTTCGCCAGCCTTGACCAGATCCTTGAAGATAGAGGTGCTGGTCTTGACGACTTCTTTGTAAGCCTTGCTACGCTGCTGCTCGGTGGTGTTGTATACACCCAGACCGGCCAGGTACAGATTGCGCGAATAATCCTTGGCGTTTGCAAAGACTTTCTTGATGTCTTTCTTGGCGGTTTCAACTTGCTTGCTAGCGTTTACTTTAGTCATGGTACACCTCAGGTTTTACATTAAGAAATTAGCTGCCATCTCTCAGGCATGGCTTGAGGTTACCGAGCGAAATTAGAAAACACATACTAGTCCAGCAACTTTCCTGTTTATTTTTCGCACTTTTTTTATCACCGCACGCGCTCTGCCCATCGCCCCGCTGCAGGGACAAGCAGATATATGAATAAAGCTGACAACACCATCGCATCAAGACTTTCCGGAATGGCGCCAAACTGACTGGCGGTTTGCAGGAACAATAGCCCGATACACAGAACAGCCAGGGCGCTGCGCCGGCTCGCGAGCCAGGCATCCGAGAAAGCCAGCAGCACTACCGAACCTGCGAGCAGCAGCACTTCCAGCGCGTATGCAGCCATGGGCTGATCCCACAACGCCAGTCCAACTTTGTGCGCATCGCCCCAGAGCCCGAGATCATGCCGGTGCACGAGCAGATCCAAGAACCAGTGCGAGGCGACCGTTGCTGCCAGCACCATGCCCAGCTTCAGCTTGTACTCTCCACGCGCCCAGAGCAGTGCACCGAGCATGCCGGCCGCCGCTGACCACAACAGCGTAGCCGGCAGGCTGTGGGTGTAGGGCATATAAGACAGCACCAGTGGATTGCCGGGTAGTGCAGGGTCAAGACTTGCCTGCTCTATGCCCAGCAAAATGAACAAACCCCAGAACACATCCACCAGTTGCACAGCCAACAACACAGTCCAGAGCGGCAAACGTGGCTCTATGCGTTTGGCAACAAAGGCAGCGCAGTAATGGCCGACAAACATGTCTATCCCCTTTTCAACGCTGAAAGAAGTGAGCCCGACCGCCAAAGAGTCAAGGCAACGGCGGATACGGCATCGATACCAACCCGTGATTGTTTTTATCGAAGCTGGAAAGGTAAATGCGCTGGAGCCCCGGAACCACCACTGACAGATCGCTGACCTGCAAGCCATCATGATTGATATAGGCCAGCACTCGTCCGGCATCGGAGCTCAGCAGCAGGATACTGGTGCTCTTGTCTACCGGCAGCAGGCTTTGCGGTATACGCAGCATGAGAGGTTTTATCCATGGGTTGGCGTGCATCCATGTCATCAACGGCGAGCGCGACTTGATCAACGCTACCCAGACCCGGCCCTGTGCATCGCGATCCAGACCATCTGGCATGCCGGGCAATGCGTCCCAAAGTAGCGTCGATGTACCCGCCTTAGGGCCGGAGAGATGCAGACGACTCAAGCGGAACTTGGGAGTTTCGCTAATCAGTACGGCGGATTCTTTGCCGTCCTCGCCATTTTCCAGCAGCACGCCATCGACAAACACGAAGTCTTCCGCGACCAGCCCTGCGGTTCCTGCCTGCAGGTCAAACAGCCACAAACGGCCATTGCGCGCCAGGCTGATAGCTTCACTCACCGCCCCCGTTCCTGCCGCAGCGTCCGGCCATGGATAGGGCTCGCTCATATATAGCCGCTGGCCGTCAGCAGATACATCCAGATCATTGCAGAACTGGACAGGCCGGCTATTGGCATCAGTCATCACAGCTAACTTCAGAGTGCCTCTTGGCGGAACATGCACCACGCCTTCAGCACTGCCAAGCGAAGGCAACAAGGGCACGCGCAGAGCAACCGGGGTAAATCTGGCGCTGCGCAGATCCAGCTTGTAGATACCCGGGTTGACCGAGTCGGGGTATTGCTGGTCATCCAGACGTGCCATGCAGAAATACGCCTCATGCGGATTACCCGGCACCAGTCGCGCCCCCGTAGGCGACAACGGTGCCTTGGCAAAACGCTCGGCCGTGCCATTGTGCAAGTCGACACGCCACACCCAACCATCACGGGCGCTGACATAGGCGCGACCGAGATCTTCCTGCAACAACACTTCATCATGTCCCGGCAGCTCGGGAGCCATGCGCGTTGCCTGACCTTTGATCAGATCACCCTGATCGGCAGCTGTTACGGCAGCCGGTACTGCGCCAATAAAATGCGCCGGAGCCGAAACAGTATGGGCTGCGGGTGCAGAGCCAAACCACCAGACTGCGATAACAATCACCGGGATGCTGCCAGCCAACCAGGACTTCATGGATGCTCCACTCGAATGTAATCCGGCCTCAGACAGCTCAGGGCCAACCGGTTAACCCGTCCATAAACACAAAGGCCCGCCGTAGTTGGCAGGCCTCTGGATTGTTGCAGTGGTGCGTCAGAACCAGCCTTTGACCGTCTTCTCCAAGCGACCAATCACGACCAGTGACTTCAGCTTGAACAGCTCCCAGCTGTCGCCGGACTGCAACTCGGGCTCCCCACAGCGCGGATCAGAGCGTTGCAAAGCACCGGTCATGGCATGGGTGATAGGGATAGGCTCGCAGCCATGGTCTTGCTCGCAGATAAAGTCCCACTTCTCCTTTGCCGGTACATGACAACCGAAGCAGTTCTTGTCGAAAGCATTGTTGACCTCGGCAAAACCACGCTTGTTGATGGTCGAACCACTGGCTGAAACGTCCAGCTGGAAAAACTCCCAGTCACCGGTCACCGGACTGAATCCGGGATCACGCTTGACCATCACCTCAGTCGGCACCAGCTGAACCACCGAGCCTGCCGGGTAGGTCTTACCCTCGGGAGCGTTGGCTACCGCCAGCGTGCCTTCCAGATTGCCGGCCAGGTTGTCCACATAGAAGTGCCGCACCGGGGTCATCTCGCGCATGCAGCGGAAACTGCTTTCGTCGAGCTTGAAGCTGGAGGTGGCTTCGGCCGCTTGCAGTATCCAGGCAGAAGGCATGGCCACCAGCAGACTGCTGAGGAGTACTTGAGTTAAACGGCGGTTGTTCATGGGACGAACTCCTGTCTGATTATTGGAATTATGTTTGGCAGGTTTGGGGGACGGCTGCAGTCTGCCCTCCTCGCCAGCTTGATGCCAGCGCAATCAGTACGGCGTATGCAGTGTGATAAACCGGTAGATTAATCGCCAGCTGCCACCAGCGCGCTGAAATCATCAATCAGATCCTGCGCACGCAGCACGATATGCTGCTTCTGGACCGCCGTGGCGTTGTTGGTCAGCCCCACAATCAAACGCATGACATGCTCGCGGGAACTGTCTACGCGTACCTTGCGCTGCACAGAACGGTCCTTTTCAAAATTCAGAATGTACCCACGCAAACGCAGTTCCAGCTGCGCCTGTGGCGGTTGCTGCGTTACCGAATACTCAATCAACGCGAGCATTTCCTGTTGCCGAATCAACCGTTCGGAATACCAGAACTGCTGATCCACCGGCCATTGCTCATTGGACACGCGCAAGGTTGCCTGTTGTTGCGCATCCAGCGGCCCAAGCCATTGCTCGAACTGCTCGAGCATCCGCTCATAGCGCTGATCGCGTTGCTCGGCGGGTGACCCTGCCAGCTGCTCTTCACGCCACAGGGCATTACTTTCATCCAGCTGCTCACGCAGATAGGCAACCTGTTGCGGGGTCAGGCTGAGCATCAACTGCGAAAGCATGGGAACCGATTTCAGGGCAAGACGCTGCAGCGCATCACGCATGAAGTCATTGGTGTCCTGCAACTGCGCAATCGACAGCGGCTTCTCCAGCATCTGCCGGATTTTACCCAGTTCACGGGCATAAGCCGGCAACTCATTCTCGCGATGCCAGGCAAACAGCTGCTTCAACTCTGCCGATACCTGCTGCTCTTGCCGGGCATTCAGGTCGAGGTAGCCATCCAGATAATAAAGAGTAGCGGTGTCGCCAAGGTTGTAGCCGATCTGTAAATTACTGCAGGCGCCCACCGCCAGCAGCAGACACGCCAGCAGGCAGCGCAAGAATATCTTGCGGGGGGTGCCAGACATTGTCCTCCTCCTTTGCCGATAGCAGTGCGTGCCAGTTTCAGCGGCGCAGAAATCTGCGCCACGCCTGATGACTATTCTGCCCCACAGCACAGGACAGCGCACAAATCGAAAAATCTGCACACACACTTCACGCATTAGTGCTCGTCTAGCATCTTCTGCATCTGGGTACGTACCTGACCCATCAGCTCGGCCATTTGCTCGGGCTTGAAGTCGCCGGCATCGATCGGCGTACCAATCTGAAACTGTACCGGCTGATCGAGTGTGAGCCGGAAGGTGCGTGCCGGCAGTACCCGATGAATGCCGCAGATGGCTACCGGAATAATGATCGCGCCGGTATCCAGCGCCAGATGAAAGCAACCCTTCTTGAATGGCAGCAATACACCGTCTGGAGAGCGCGTACCTTCGGGCGCGGCCCACAGCACAATGCCGTCCTCCATCATCTGTCGGGCTTTTTGCAAGTCGGCAAGTGCCTGCTCGCGGTTATGCCGGTCAATCGAAGGAAACTCGCCGGCCCGCATCGCTGTTCCCAGTAACGGAATACCAAACAGTTCCTTCTTGGCCAGCATGCGAATCGAGCCGGGCATGGCAACGAAACTCACCGGTATGTCGTAGTGACTGGAATGTGTACACAACACCAGGTAACGCCGGCCTTGGACAATCTCCGGAAAGTGGCCGCGCACGCTCAGCTGCATACGAACCAGATACAACAGGCGAGCAGCCCAGGCGCGGGTGTAGTAATCCATCCGCGGCCGATCCAGCTGGCCCATCGTCGAACGCAGAATCACCTTGAGGCTGAACAGCACCGTCAGCAACAGGGTTTCCACTATCACCCCGAGGGTACGGATCAGGGTGGCACTTCGGGCAAGTGGCTGTAGGCTCGACAGCATCATCTCTCTCCTGTGCAAAGCAGTTGCCAAAGTACAACTTTAATGCACCTGCAGCAGTGAAAATCAGGTGCATTGGCCTATATGATGGCCAAAAGTCACAACACCATACAGGACTCCCCCATGCCCATCGCCCAGCTCCTCAATCCGCAACAGCTGGCAGATTTGCAAGCAGATACTGGTCTGGTCATTCTCGACTGTCGCTTTTCCCTTGACGATCCTGCCTACGGGCAGCGTAGCTATAACAGCGGGCATATTCCCGGCGCCCACTACGCAGACCTCAACCGGGATCTCTCCGCCCCGGCGATCAGTGGCGTGACCGGCCGTCATCCATTGCCTGAAATCGATAAGCTGCTCGGCAAGCTGCATCAGTGGGGAATCAGTAACCACTCACACATTGTCCTCTACGACGATGGTCCAGGCGCTTACGCTGCACGCGCCTGGTGGCTGTTGGCCTGGCTGGGCAAGCGTGATGGCGTCTATCTGCTTGATGGCGGGCTGCGGGCATGGCAACAGGCCGGGTTAGCGCTGGACTGCAACAGCCCAACTGCAACTGGGGGCACCTTTGCGGGCGCGCCCGACAACGGCTTGCTGCTTGATGCCAGCGGGCTGCTTGGCCGCCTGGGCAATAGCGAACTGACGTTACTGGATGCCCGCGGCCTACCGCGCTTTCGTGGTGAGGTAGAACCCATCGATGCCGTTGCAGGGCATATTCCCGGCGCCCAGTGCGCTGCCTTTACCGACAACCTGGACGCTGCAGGTCGCTGGCGCAGCCCGGTTGAACTGCGCCAGCGCTTTCAGGCTTATCTGGGTGAACGCAGTCCTGACTCACTGGTGGCTTACTGCGGTTCCGGAATTACCGCCTGCCATAACCTGTTTGCCCTGTGTCTCGCCGGTTTCGATCTGGCCCCGCTGTATGCCGGCTCCTGGAGCGAATGGATCATCGACCCGCAACGCCCGGTGGCTACTGGCGACTAAGCAGGTAGAAGGCTTGCGACTAAACCAGCACCTGCCGCGTGCTGGCGATGAACTGATGAATCTGACGCTCGTGCTTTGGCGCAATCATCTGCTGTGGGCGACGGCCATTTGGACAAGGCATATTTGGCGTGGTGCCAAACAGCCGGCAAATCAGCGGGCGCTCCTGGTAAACCTCGCAGCCGTTTGGCCCCAGGTGCACACAATTGAGATGTTCCAGCGCAGCAGCATGTTCGGCATCACTCTTGACCGGCAGGCGTGACATCTCTTCTGACGAGGTGGTCACCGGACCACAGCAGTCATGACAACCCGCAACACACTCAAAGCCGGGTATACCTTCACGCAGGCGCATGAGAGTCCCTCGATTACAGCTCATGGATTGCAGACTCCCCGATTAATGGCGTTTATCCTCAACGCCGATGCCAGCGTAGTCCGCCGAAATTCTTTTCACCGCGCAAACGGACCACGAAAAAAATAGCCTGTAGTTTATGCAAGGCTGCGCCGCATTATCGGCACCTTCAACGAAAAGCCTGTTTCTAGTATGCATCTTCTAATTTTGCTCGGTAGCCTAGTCACATGCCTGACAAATGGCTCCCGTTTAATCCATGTCTATCTGAGGTTCACCATGACTAATGCAACTGTTAACAAGCAAGTAAACAACGCTAAAGACATCATCGCTGACGTTAAAGCCTATTCACGTCAAGCGCTGCTGGCCGGTCTGGGCGTTTACGCCACTACTGAACAACAGCGTACAAAAGCTTACAAGCAAGTAGCCAATACCAGCTCGGTAATCTTCAAGGATCTGGTCAAGGCTGGTGAAGGCCTGGAAAAGAAAGGCAAGAAGCTGTTTGAGACCCAGACCAAAACCCTCAACAAGCAGTTCACCACTGCCAAGTCGACTGTTACCAAGCAGATCAACAAGCTGACCAGCGCTGCCAAGAAAACCATCAAGGCAGAAGCCAAGACTGTTGAAAAAGCAGCCGTCAAAGTTCAAGCCAAAGTAGCTAGCAAGGCACCAGTAAAAGCCAAAGCAGCAGTGAAAACCGTTGCCAAAGCTCCAGCCAAAGTAGCTGCTAAAGCAACTGCCGCTGTTAAGGCCGTTCAAGCCTAAGTCGCAGCAACAGAAGAGTGGGTTGAGAACTCAACTCGCTCCGGCGACACCTCAAAACGCCTGATGCATTGCATCGGGCGTTTTGCATTCCATATCCGGTATTTCAATAGCTTTTAGCTTTCAAAAAGCTACCCGCGAAGGGATAGCTTCTTTGGCCAAACGTTTGCAGTCCAATGCAGGCATTGGATCAAATCAAAAAAAACAGCCTACTCAACAATGGACCTGGTCTGTTTGCAAGCGCTGAGCCTTATATCACCTTCTCCATCGAGAAAATGCCTTGTGGAAAGCTGACTGAAACAGTCTCAGCTTGCTTGCCGAGCCAGCATATCCAGCGCCAGCGCTTCTGCTATGCGCACGCCATCAACCCCGGCAGAAAGAATCCCACCGGCATAACCTGCGCCCTCGCCTGCCGGATACAGGCCCTTGATATTCAGGCTTTGCAGATTTTCACCACGGGTAATCCGCAATGGCGATGAGGTACGGGTTTCGATGCCTGTAAGTACGGCATCATGCATGGCAAAACCGCGAATCTTCTTGTCGAACGCCGGCAAGGCTTCACGAACCGCCTCGATGACAAAGTCCGGCAGTGCGCTGGCCAAATCAACCAGATGTACGCCGGGTTTGTAGGAAGGCTCGACGCTGCCAAGACTGGTCGACGGACGACCTGCAATAAAGTCACCGACCAACTGTGCTGGCGCTGCGTAGCTGCTGCCGCCGAGCACATAGGCGTGAGACTCGAGTTGCTCCTGCAACTCGATACCCGCCAGCGGCCCACCAGGGAAGTCCTGTTCCGGCGTGATACCGACCACTATGCCGGCGTTGGCATTGCGCTCATTGCGCGAGTATTGGCTCATGCCGTTGGTAACCACGCGATGCGGTTCGGAAGTAGCCGCCACCACGGTGCCGCCTGGGCACATGCAAAAGCTGTAGACCGCCCTGCCATTCCTGGCGTGATGCACCAGCTTGTAATCGGCCGCACCTATCTTGGGGTGGCCGGCAAACGCACCCAGGCGCGCCTTGTCAATCATCGACTGTGGATGCTCGATCCGGAAACCGATCGAAAACGGCTTGGCCTCCATATACACGCCACGCGCATGCAACATGCGGAAGGTTTCCCGAGCGCTGTGCCCAAGGGCCAGCACCACATGCCGGCTATGCAGCTGCTCACCACTCGCCAGTTCAACGCCTTGTAACTGATCACCGTCGAGCAGCAGATCGGTTACTTTTTGCTCGAACCGGACTTCACCACCGAGGGCTTCAATCTGATGGCGCATGTGCTCAACCACACCGGTCAGGCGGAAGGTGCCAATATGCGGTTTGTTGACGTAGAGAATCTCTTCCGGCGAGCCGGCTTTGACGAACTCGTGCAACACCTTGCGCCCCAGATGCTTGGGATCTTTGATCTGGCTATAGAGTTTGCCGTCGGAAAAGGTCCCTGCCCCACCCTCGCCAAACTGCACATTGGATTCAGGATTAAGCACGCTTTTACGCCACAATCCCCAGGTGTCTTTGGTCCGCTCCCGGACGGATTTGCCGCGCTCAAGGATGATCGGCCTGAAGCCCATCTGGGCCAGCAATAAACCGGCAAAAATACCGCAGGGACCAAAGCCCACAACTATCGGCCGCTCGCGCAATCCTGCGGGCGCCTGAGCAACGGGTATGTAACGGGTATCCGGGGCCAGAGCCAGATGGCGATCATCAGAAAACTTCGCCAACAACGCGGTCTCATCACGCACAGTGAAATCTATGGTGTAGATAAAGCACAGTTCAGCTGATTTTTTTCGTGCATCGTAGCTGCGCTTGAACAGCGTGAAGTCGAGCAACTCTTCAGCAGCAATTGCCAAACGCGCTAAAAGCGCCGGGAGCAGCTCATCCTCGGCGTGATCGATCGGTAACTTGAACTCGGTAATACGTAGCATGGCAGTCATCTTGCGTAAGGCCGGAGGCAACCCGGCAGGGCTCAGCGAAGTTACATTATATGCTCGAGCTGCGGCTCCCGGGATTAAACCTCACCGGCTCATCAGGGCTCGAGCAGATCGAATCGTCACAGCCATAGCTGCATATCCGGAGCTTGAAACTCCGGGTGGAATTATCCGTTTATCTTGCTGGGCCAGACGCGAGCAACTTGATACTCAAGACTGACAGTCTTGGCTCCCGAGCGGGCTCAAGGCAATGCTGGACTGGCCAAGGCCTTTTCTAACGCGGCAGTCAGTTCTTCTGCATCCGGCGTGGTCATACTTGGAAAGCTCTCAACCAGATTGCCCTGACGATCCACCACGTATTTGAAGAAGTTCCAGCGCGGCTGGCCACCTGCTGCATTGAGTTTCTGGAACAGAGGGATTGCCTGATCGCCGGTAACCACCTGTGGCGTGCTCATCATGAACGTCACCCCATAGTTGCCGTAGCAAATCTTGGCGGTCTCGGCCATGTCGGCGTCTTCCTGCTTGAAATCATCTGACGGCACGCCAAGTACGACCAGTCCCTGATCCTTGTAACGCTGGTACAGCGCCTCGAGCCCCTTGAACTGGGGCGTAAAGCCGCAATGGCTGGCGGTATTGACGATCAATAGCGGTTTGCCGGCGTACTCTGCACACAGATCGATCATGTCCTTTGAGCGCAACTTCGGTAGCTCGCCCTGATCCTTGAGCAATGGCGGGCACTCGGCGGCCCATAAGGGGGTAGCACAAGCAAGCAAGAGCAAGGATGCGATCAGACTTTTTACTGTCACGGGATATCTCCATTAGATTTAGACAATCTGGCGCGGCTTAACAATAGATGAGAATCCGGCAGCTCAGGATTGGTGTCCACCAGCTGCCAACGGCCTTGAGCTGCAAATCCACGTGAGCCGGCGCTCCCTGTGTGAGCACAGCATAATGCCGGTCACTGATATACAGCAGCTTGCCATCAACCTCGATACGAGCCTGTACTGCATAGGTGAATTTTTCCTGAATCCGGGCAGGGTCATAGCCTGAAACGTTCTGTCTGGCAGCGTGAGAATACTCACACACGACTCCCAAAAAATGAACGCCCTTTACTGCAGCCAGGCCTGATAATAGCCAGAAGAATATTGGCCACTAGCGGATATCACCACAGAAAATAGTCTGGTTACCGTCTGCCGGGCTGGTACCCACGGTCAAGGCATAGCTGCCAGCAGACCGGCAGTCAGCAGTGTGGTTATCAATAAACCAGTATTCATCCTGCTCTGCCGGATAGTTGATTTGACACTTAAGGTTTCTGGGAATATGTCGCTAGCGCTCAATCAGCAGGACTTGCAGGCACTTCGCCGACAAGTGTTTCGGCGGGCATGAAGGCCTTCTTGTAGCCATTGCGCGCTTTGCGCAGAGTTGGAAAGTTCAATCCTTCGCGTTGAAAATGCAGGCCTTCATATTGAATTTCGCTGCGCCGACCAGCACTGACGAAGCGCACCCCTCGCGACTGCAACTCGTCCTGCACATCCATCAATGCATCAAGTCCGGTAAGGTCTAATTGTGTCAGTGGTATCAGGTCCAGCACGAACCAGCGCAGTGCATCACCTTGCTGATTGGCAGCGGCCAGCGCCTCACGCTTGAAATAGCCTGCGTTGAAGAAAACCAGTGGTCCGTTGAAACGGAACATCACCAGCCCGACCTCCTCCACTGCATCGGCATGTCGATCCATCGAGTGAAATCCCGACGTTCCCTCGATCGTACCCAGGACCTCGGCGCGCGGTCTTGCCGTGAGTTGGACAAAGCGCACTATGGCAAGAAATACCACAAACAGGATCGCCTGCAAGGCACCAACCCAGATCACGCCTATAGTGGCAACCATCGCTAACGCGAATTCGCGCTTGTCGACGGCCCAGAAGTGTTTTGGCGAGTCGACATCCAGCAGGGATAGTGCCGCCATGATCAAAACCGCCCCCAGGGCTGCAACCGGGACAAACTGCAAAGCTTCGGCAAAGAAGATCAACACCAGAGCTACCGCCGCCGCCGCAAACAGTCCGGTGACTCTGGTACGACCGCCTGCCGAGTCACTCATTGCCGTGCGTGAATCCGCTCCGGAAATGGCAAAACCCTGGGAAAGTGCGGAAGCGATATTAGCCACGCCCAGTGCTGCAAACTCGCGATCCACGTCGATGTCGTACTTGTTTTTCGCGGCAAAGCTGCGGGCCGTCAGCATGGCGCTGGAGAAGCTGATCAGGGCGATACCGGCTGCCGCTGCCAGCAATGACTCGAGATTTGCCCCAAGCACTTCGAGTGATTTCTCGGGCAAGCCAAATGCTGGCAACCCGGCCGGCACTTCACTTAACGTGACAACGCCGTAACTGCCGAGATCGAACACAGCAACTACTAGACCCGTGATAATCATGGCAATCAATGACGCGGGCAGACGCTTGATATAGCGTGGTGCGCGAAACAACACGACAAAGGCAAGTACGCTGATCGCAATGGTCAGAAGGTGTGCCTCGCCAAGTTTGTTGAACAGTTCAAGGGTTGCTGGTATCACACCGCGTTTTTCGGTAGTAAATCCAAAAAGCTTGCCCCACTGGCTCAAGGCAATGCTGATGGCAACGCCGTTAAGGAAGCCGACCAGAATTGGCCGCGAAAGAAAATCCGCCATCGCGCCTAATTTGAGAAAACTGGCGAGGATGCAGAATACTCCGGCAATCAATGCCAGCCACATGGACAAGGCGATATAGGCTTCAGGATCACCGGCAGCCATAGGCGCAACGGTAAGCGCCACTAGCGCGCAAGTGGCTGCATCCGGCCCGAGAATGAGTTGGCGGGAGGTACCCAGCAGAAAGTAAACCAATAGCGGCAGGATGCTCGAGTAAAGCCCTACCTCTGCAGAAAAACCTGCCAACTGTGCATAAGCAACACCTACCGGGAGGGCAACAGCCGCCACCGCAAGCCCAGCAGCCAGATCATGCGGTAAGTCTGCGCGCCGGTAGCGCATCAGGTCACCCAAACCCGGCAGAAACCGTTCAAGCAATACTATGTCGGATATTTTCATTAGCTAACCTGTCGGTTTCCAGCAGTTCAAACAGCGTGCAAGCAACACTGCCGCCCACCTTTGTAACACTGCAAGCCTGTGCTTTATCCTGATACTTTAGATTGCTGCAAATTCTCCAGCCAGCGGCCTAGCAAGGGTTCAATACTTTCGAGTGGCTGATAACCATTGGTCAACAGCGCCGTCATACCTGCATTCTGGGCCAGCAGAGTGGGAAACCCGGCAATACCAAGCCCCTGTACCCAGCTGAAGTCGCTCTGGGTTGCCGTATGGCTTTCATGACCATCGAAGGCATCGGCAAACTCCAGCTCCGCCAGACCAGCCATACCGGCAAGCCGCCGTAATTCACTAGCCTTACTGACATCCCGTCCTTCGCAATAGAAGGCCTGCTGTATCAACTCTGCCAGATGCAAGCTGCCGGCAGGGTCAAGCTGGCGCGCTGCAACCAGTGCACGACAGGCCGGCTCGGTGTCATAGATCAACCCTTCAGGTAGGCCGCGGTCAAAATCAAATGATTGCCCGGTACTGTCGCTGACCTGCTGCCAGTGACTGAAAATCTGCTGACGCGCAGGCTCATCCAGTACATCACGATGGCGACGCAAGCCTCCCACCACCAGATGCAGGTCTACTCCGGCTGTGCTCGCCTGAGCAGTCAGCGCCTTGACCACCGGGGCAAAGCCCCAGCACCAGGAACACATCGGATCCATCACATACAGCAAACGTGCGCTCATCGACAAAAACTCCGTGCAAGCTGGATTGCTACCATGCAGGCGACTCAATTGTGGATCAAGGTTTACTCGTCATAGCGCCGTCCCAATGGGTACGGCTGATTACGTGCCTTTGCCAGGTCAATCTGTTTCTGCCGCTCAAGGGCCCGGGCCCGGGTCTTCTCGCTCAGGGTATTCCAGCAGTGCGGGCAACTGATTCCAGAAGCATAGTGCTCGGAAAGCCGGTCAGCCTGAGAGATTGGCGTGCGACAGGCATGGCACTGGTCAAAGTCTCCTTCGCTCAGATCATGCCGTACAGTCACGCGGTTATCGAACACGAAGCAGTCACCCTGCCAGCGAGTCTGCTCCTGTGGCACTTCTTCCAGATACTTGAGAATGCCACCCTTGAGGTGAAATACCTCGGCAAAGCCTTCGCCAAGCATGTAACTGGAGGCTTTCTCGCACCTAATGCCGCCGGTGCAGAACATGGCTACCTTCTTGTGCTTCTGCGGATCGAAATGGGCTTTGATGTACTCGGGAAACTCGCGAAACGAAGTGGTCTTGGGATCGATAGCGCCGGCAAAGGTGCCGATCCCCACCTCGTAGTCGTTGCGGGTGTCGATCAGCAGCACTTCCGGGTCGTCGATCAGTGCATTCCAGTCCTGTGGTTCGACATAGGTGCCGACCTGCAGATTCGGGTTTACGCCCGGCACGCCGAGGGTGACGATTTCCTTCTTCAGCTTGACCTTGCTGCGGTAGAACGGTTGCTCATCACAATAGGATTCCTTGTGATCAACATCGGCCAGCCGCGAATCTGTCTGGAACCAGGAAAACAGGGCATCAATCGCTGTGCGACTACCTGAAACGGTGCCGTTGATGCCTTCTTCGGCCAGCAGCAATGTGCCCTTGATGTCGTTGTCCAACATGACCTGCAGCAATGGCTCGCGCAGCTCGGTGTAATCGGTAAGCGTGACGAACTTGTACAGCGCCGCCACTACTATTTTGTCACTCATAAGTGCCTCCAGTGGTCACCATCGCAAATGGCGGACCGGGGGATTAAACAATTGCGCCGGCAAGTGCCGGCGCAATGTGCAGAGCAAAGCAGACTCCGGGACTATGCCTGGTCGTGCTTGCCACCACCACGGCAAGTCGGAGAAGCCGGGGCCATGCCCTGCTCGGCCCACTCGTCCGCAGTGTACGTATGCAAAGCAAGCGCATGCACCTGCCCCATCAGTTCCCCCAGCGCGGCATAGACGCGCTGGTGGCGTTTGACCGCATTCAACCCGGCAAACTGCGGGCTGACCACCACTGCCTTGAAGTGGGTTTCCAGCCCGCGACTATGCATATGACTTTCGTCCTGCACGTCGATGAAGGTTACCTGCATGGCCTCAAGGGCCTGGCTGATGCGCTTTTGCATACTCATGCTGATTACTTCTTCGGCGTCAGTTCTTTGGTCATCTGCTCAAGCAGTTGATTGATCTGCGGTACCACCGGCTCCAGCTTGGCCTGAGTCATTTTCATCGACTCGGCAAACAGCGCTGGCATTTGCTTGAGCACTTTCTGCCCCAGCGCAGACTTGTAGAAAGCAATCAGCTCGTTGAGCTCTGCTTCGGTAAAGCCATTGGTGTACAGACTGACCATTGCTGGCTCGATCTGGTTCCAGCCAACTACCTTGTCCAGAGTGGTCTTGGCCTTGGCCTGATAGCTCTCGAGCACAGCTTTCTTGTTTTCCGGCGCTTGGGTTTCGACAAAACGCTGGGCAAACATCTGGTCTACCTGGCCATACCAGGGGCCGGCAATCTGATTGGCATTCACCAGCTTGAGCAACTGTTTGGCTGCTGCAGCATGGCTGGCAGCGTCAGCCATGACCTGGGTGCTGATCAGCGTCAGCAAAAGCGCAGCAAAAAAAGCACGAACGTTGAGCATGATTGATCCTTGATGGGTAATGGGCTCCGAGCCTTCCGGAGGACGCCCATTCTGCGCCCTCCGCGCCTGCGGCTCAAGCCGCAGCGACAACCTGCACACGCAAACCGCTTTGCCGGCAAAGGCCTAGACTCAGGGAAAGTCCGCGACTGGAGAGCAAGCATGAGCCGGATCGAAACTGACACGCTAGGCGCCGTGGAGGTAGCAGACAATGCCTGCTGGGGCGCACAGACCCAGCGCTCGCTGATCAACTTTGCCATTGGCCAGCAGCGCATGCCTTTGGCGGTAATACAGGCACTGGTGCTGATCAAGAAGGCTGCGGCGCGAGTCAACAGCCGCTCTGGCCACTTGCCGCCACAAATCGCACAACTGATCGAACAGGTTGCCGATGAAGTACTGGCAGGCGTGCATGACCAGCAGTTTCCGCTCAGCGTCTGGCAAACCGGCAGCGGCACCCAGAGCAACATGAACGTCAACGAGGTGATCGCCGGCCGTGCCAACGAACTGGCCGGCGCCGGCCGTGGCGGCAAAAGCCCGGTGCACCCGAATGATCACGTCAATCTGGCACAAAGCTCCAACGACAGTTTTCCCAGCGCCATGCATATAGCGACAGCCAAGGCTGTCGCTAACAACCTGCTGCCGGCCGTAGGAAACTTGCGCAATGCCCTGGAGTTGCTGGCAGCAGAGCATGC